>Ga0247842_10001090_pt1 | contig 48363 bp, 54 predicted proteins | sample LaCruzMarch2015__3_FD_192411 | JGI IMG/M metagenome (GOLD analysis project Ga0247842, IMG submission 192411) | Freshwater microbial communities from meromictic Lake La Cruz, Castile-La Mancha, Spain - LaCruzMarch2015_19m | ecosystem: Environmental > Aquatic > Freshwater > Lake | place: Spain...
TGATTTTACTATAATTCTATTATAATCATATAATCATATAATCATATAATCTTTTATTTTCTGAAAATAAATTATAAAAACATTTTTAAAACTTTTATAAAAATAAGTAATATTTCTTCCAAAAAACTATATAAGAATAACTTATATTTATTAAGTTGTTTAATTTATTTTTATTAATCATTAGAAAAAAAGTTCATTTAAGAAATAAAACGAACATAAAATATTTTTTGATTTTATTATAATTCTATAATAAACTAATAATTAAATAATTTCATAACAAAAAACTATATAAAAATAACTGATTTATCATTTAATATTCTTATAAGGAGATTTGATTATTGATGGTTCTAATACATTAATATTTCGAATATCGAAGGTATTTTTAATGAATTGTAAATAATCCAATTTATTTATCAAATCTTTATTTTTATTTCCTAAGTTTTTTTGTTTATTTCTTTTTATTTCTAATAATATTTTTTTATTCTTATCACTTGCAATGATACCACTATAAATTAATGGTATTGTTGAATAATAATCAGGCATTTTATGATCAAAATATATTAAATATCGATTATTCATTTCAATAGAATAATAACTTTCAATTATTTTTATTTCATTATCTGATAAATAATTATTAATCGATTTATCTATATAATAAATATTATCCATTAATTTTAATTTACAATTATCCAAATAACTATTATTATTAAATTCATTTGTAATCTTCTCCAATCCTTTATGAGTCATAAATGATACGAATAAATAGATATTTAAACTAAGATTTCTATTATTATTCATTTCTTCAACAATTAATTTAATTTGTTCTCCTGAATAAATACAATCATCTACTATAAGTATATTATCATTATCTTTCAATTTAAGATTATTAAGACTAGAAATAATAATAAGATTACCAGAATAACCAATTATTGATTTATAATAATCAAGTAATTGATAAATCCAATAATTAGATTTTTCAATAAAATCTTCTGTAATGTAAATATATAAATTTTCAATATTCAATTTAATTATTTCTTTAAAATTCTTTATTAAATATATCATAAATATCTCAAATGATATATGTATCGTATTATCTAAGATTTTTGATATTATCTTTTGAACCTTAATATCACAATTACTTATAAAATAATCCTTTCTATATCCAATAATACTATAATTCTGTGGATACATCCTTAATAGAAAAAATATTAATGATTAATCATTTTTTTTATTTCTTCTATAAAAATAATTTTAATGAATTCTATTTGAACTCTTATAACCATTGAAATCATTATTTATTTTTCCTTTTCGTGTATGACATATCGCACATAATGTTGTTAAATTTCTTAATTTATTATTATTATGATTTCCATCTATATGATCTAAATGATAAATTTCACTCGGAAACTCTTTATATCGTTTATTATCCATAGGACATTTAAAACCTAATTTACCTTTATTATTTTCACAATACTTTTTTTTATGAAATATTACACCTTTAATTATTTTATTCTTTAATCTCGCATTACTACATTTAGAACATTCCGTTTTTAATGATGGAATTCCTTGAATAGTCCAATGTCTAATATTTACTTTATTTTTACAACCTTTATTTATACAAATTGGTATCTTATTTCCTTTTTTAATCCATTTTATTAAATTAATTTTATTTTTTGATAACATAATATATATCAAAAATTATTAAAAAAAATATCATTTTTTATTTCTTAAATTTCTTCAATAATTCTTCCTTATTCTTATTATCCTCATAAGAATACCACTGTTTCTTTCCTGCATCCCATTTTGCCCCTAAGGCTTTAGCTTCTTCTTTCTCAGCATAGGAGACATTAATATAAATTTTATTAGCTTTTTGTTTTAATTCGGGGTCTACACCGATAGCACGATTGGCTAATAAATCGGCATAATAATTTCCGATAGAATGTTTATCTTTATTTCCGGTATGTGCCATAATATGTAAATATTTAATATTATAAACTTGAGTCAGTTCAAATACTTCTCTAACTAGTTCCATATTAGGAATAATTTTATCTTTTTTAGGTTTCCAATCTCTTTCTGCGAGTTTAGCACCATAAGTAGTAGCACATTTAATTACATATTCAGAATCAGTAACGATAATTTTATTGGTAAATTTAGTATTTTTGATGATATTAATGGCAATAATAACAGCATTTAATTCTGCTATATTATTTGTCAAATTTTTTCCAGTAAGTTGTTTAGAAACATTTAATGGATTATCTTTTGAAAAATAAATACCAACTCCTGCTTTTGCATTAGGACTACCATTATTACTACAGGCACCATCAGTATAAACATAAATATTATTAGAATATTCATTTATAAATGCTTTTGCATCTTCTATATTCGTAAATTTCTTATAAATAGCAGTGGGTAAATTTTCAACTTGATTTTTACATTCATCCCAAGTTGGATAAATACCAATTTTTTTACCAACTGCGACAGCATAAAATGAACTCATCTTTAAATACCTCTATTTATCTATTAAAATCATTTTTTTATATTCATATAAATAAAAAATGATTATTTATTGATTAAGAATTATAATTATAAATTATGCAGACTGGTATAATATCATTTGGTGATAGAGTAGCTTGGAATATTAAATGTAATCAAACTAAAGATATGATTTTAAATGATATTAATAGTCTTTATGGTATTAGAATTATTCAAAAACATTATTTTAAATTGGATGAATCTAATATTAATCATTTATCAAAAGTTCCACATTTGATGTCCTTAAGAACTAATGGTAATCGATATTACATTTATTTTACTAAATATAATGATATAGAAATTATTTATTATATTGATATGAAAATCCATACGGGTTATGAAAAACCTCGTATTATTCTTGGTAGAGGTTTATTTGCTCCCTCTTTATTTCTAAATACTCTCATTGAAGGTGAAATGGTAAAAACTAAAGATAATAAATGGATATTTATTATTAATGATATTATTGCTTATGAAGGTAAGAAATTGGATAATTTAATATTACCCAAAAGATTAGAAATTATTTATAATTTATTAAATGATAAATATACACCAGATGATATATGTGATATATGTAGTTATAAAGTGAAAAATTATTATTATATTTCAAAATCATCATTAAAGGAAATAATGGAACAATCGGAGAAATTGAATTATACTTCAAGAGGTCTTTATTTCTATTCATATTATCTTAAACATAAACCCAAATTAATCAATTTTGATGATAAAGTAATTGTTGATGTTAAGAAAAAAATAAAAGATATTACTGAATTTAAACCATTCATTAACTCACCATCTATTAATACATCAAATTTCATTTTAACTTCTAATATTCCAGTTCAACCAACTGTTGAATTAACTATCCCTAATCCTAATCCTAATTCAGATGATAGAAATTATAAGAATTTATGGATTGCTAAAACAGATAATGCAGATATCTATTATTTATATGATAATTTTAATATATTAACAGCAAATAAAATAGGTATTGCATTAGTTCCTACAATTAAAGATAGTATAAAATTGAGAAATGAATTTAAGGATAAAAATTTAACATATACAATCAAATATAAATGTGTATTTAATGAAAAATTTAATAAATATCAACCTATTGATATATGTATTTAAAGAGTTATTATTCTATAATAATATAATGACAAAATCAATATTATTTATAATTACTTCAATAATTGATATTCCAAATATACCATTGAATTATTCATTAATCAGATCTGTTTTTACAAGAGATGAAAGATTTGAACAGACAAAGATAACAATTGAATCAATTAAAATAAAAAATCCGGAAGCTAAAATAATGATAGTTGAATGTTCTAATTATGAGAATAATAAAAAGGAATTAGAATATTTAAGAGAGAATACAGATTATTTTTTGAATTTATGGGAAAATAAAGGATTATATCAATATATATTTGGAAGTTCTAAAACAATTGGTGTAGAAGTAATGACAATAGAATTAATTAATTTTATAATTAAGAATAACTTAAATTTTGATAATAATTTTTTTATTAGTGGTCGATATTATTTAAATAGTAATTATTCTAATGATAGTTATATTAATTCAAAAATTATAAAATTTAAATCCAATAATTTATATACATCCACACGATTATATAAATTACCTAATAAATATTTATCTATATATAAAGATTATTTATTTAATAATTTAAATCCTAATTTATCATATGAGGATATTTATAATAATTTTTGTGAATTATATAAAGATGATATATTAGAATTTGATGAAACCATTGTAAGTGGTTTAATTGCAGTTGATGGTAATAAAATTAATTAAATTATAATAAATTTAATTCAATTAAATAGTTTTCTAATTCATCTTTTGATAATGTATTAATATCACTATTATAACTTCTCATATTAGAATAATCGAAATTATTATTACTATTAATAGAATAAATATGAATATATTTTCCATAATTATATATATGTGTTGATTGTGTTTTATTAATCAATTGTTCTAATATTTTTTCATTACTTCTTAAACCAGTAATTTTAATTTCCTTATTATATTTCTTTGCAAAAATTTCAAATAAATCCTTAATTCTTAATGATTTTAATTCAGATTTTCCATTTAAAATTGCATGTTCTATTAAATCTACACTATCTTTTAATGTCATTACAAATCTTGTCATATTCTCATTTGTTAATTCATAATTCCTTTTTGTATCATCTTTACCTATTAGATGTAATCTTGGTATTATACTACCATTTGAATTTAAAACATTTCCATATCGAATATTCACAAATTTTATATTTTTTATATATAAGGATTTCTCAATAACTAAATTTTCACTCATTGCCTTACACATACCATAACTATTGATAGGATTACAGTCTTTATCTGAACTAACAAAAAGAACTGTTTTTACATTTCCTAATTCTTCTATTGTATCTAATATATATTTAGTTCCGAGTAAATTAGTATTAATACATTCACCAATATTAATTTCACATTGATCTATATGTTTCATAGCACTGGCAATTATAATAATATCAGGTTTAATTCTATTAATACTTTCCTTTATTTTATCTTTATTTAATACATTTCCAATAATAAAATTCAGATTTTTATGATTATTAAAATATATTTTTCATTTTCCAATGTTTATGTTCATCTCTCGAATAATTATAAATTTCATTTTTATCTAAATATCTTTTATTTATCTCATATCCTAATGAACCAGTGCCACCAAATATGAGAATTTTATTATTTTCCATTATTTAATTTATTAAATTATATAAGTCTTTAAATTGATTAATTAATTATTAATAATTAAATGACTGATATAAATGAGAATGGATATTTAAATTTATTAAAATTGGTATTAAATAATGGAACTAAAAAACAAAATAGAAATGGTTTTACTATCTCTTATTTTGGTTCCATTTTAAAATTTAATATTAATAATGGTCTATCATTTCCTTTATTAACAACTAAAAAGGTATTTATTAGAGGTATAATAGAAGAATTATTATGGTTCTTAAGAGGTTCCACTAATTCAAAAGAACTAGAAGAAAAAGGAATTAATATTTGGAAGGCCAATTCTACACGTGAATATTTAGATTCAGTTGGATTATTTAATTATCCTGAAGGAGAATTAGGACCTATTTATGGATATCAATGGCGTAAATTTAATGGTAAAATAGACCAATTAAGATATATATTAGAAGAATTGGAATTAAATAATAGTAGAAGAATTTTAATGTCTGCTTGGAATCCAGTACAATTAAAAGAACAAGCATTACCTCCTTGTCATATCTTATATAATTTTCATAAAAATGGGGAGAAATTAAATTGTATGATGTATATGAGGTCTGCCGATTTATTTTTAGGTGTTCCATTTAATATAGCATCAACGGCTTTATTATGTATGATAATAGCTAAAGTAATGGGAATGAAAGCAAATGAAATTTGTATTTCTATTTGTGATAATCATATATATAAAGAACATATGGAACAAGTAAAAGAACAATTAACTAAGGAAATATATGATAGTCCAGAAATTGAAATAAAAAAAGAAATTGATAATTCAAAATATTTATCAATAGATGAAAAAATAAAATGGATTGAAGAATTAACATTTGAAGATTTTGAATTGAAAAATTATAAATCACATTCAATTATTAAAGCAGTTATGAAATAAAACCGATATCACTTAAATAAGGATTACCAGATTTTAATTTTAGATGATATAAATTACCCGTATAATTCGGTTTTTTCTTAATTGCTTTCAATTTATTCCAAAATACATTCTCATAAATAAAATTGTAATTTATATTTTCATTTGTTTTTTTAGAAATTTTCATTTCCAATTTTCCTTCTTTATAATGACTATATAATGATTTACCCAATAATAAACAGATATATTTAATAAAATGATATAATTTTTTATTAGTTGCATCTATTTCTATTTCATCCTCTCTTTCCATAAATCCTAAATGAATATCTTTTAATTCTTCTTTTGTTAAATTAAATAAATCATATAAAGAAAATAATTTTAAATCAGGATTAGTAATTTTTAAACCCATTTCTACTAATTCCATATTAGGATTTCTATCAATAATTTCATCATTATTTTTAATGGGAAATCCAATGAAATCAAAAGTAGATATATCACCAATCTTAGTTAATCCAATACAATTATTTTTATAAATATCCAAATGTTCTTTTGTTTCTTTTAAATCAAGACTTAAAGGCAAATTCTTAAGACTATAAATTTGAATATTATCATTTAAATAATAATTTTCTATCTTATTTAATGTATATTTCTTTTTAAAAATTTTATTTATTTCTTCTATTTCCTCATATTTAAAAGAACCATCACTATTTAATGATAATATTAAATCATCTTTAGTTATTTCATCTGCTCTTTTAAATCCTATTGAAGTTAAAATAAGCAAATCGCCTTTAAATAATTTCATTATTTTTCTTTTTATTTAATTTTAATATTAATTATTTATCATATTTACCGCAATTCAAATCAGACCAAGGAACACCACAAATTTTAGAATAAGCACATCTTAATGTATTCTCATCCAATTTACTATTATCCTTACTTAACTCAATATCCTTTGTAGCTAAATATAATGGATATACTCTATCACATACCAATGGTAAATTATTATAAGTTTGAGGACTACTTAATACATTAGTACCATCCTTACTTGAAGCACTATTAATACTACTTATTCCATTTTTATTATTATTTAATTTTATTTCTAAATATTTATTTGTTTGAGGTTCAAATGGTGTATTATTTCCACCACTATTAGTATCAGTATCTTGTGTTATACGACTTGTAATTCCTAATTCTCTTGCTGTAGTTAATTTACTTGCATCATCAATTTTATATTCAAATAATAATCGTTTATCATCTTTAGTATCAATTTTTGTATAATTATTCATTATTAAACTATGTTTCATTAAATCAGCAACTGGCGCATTAGAACTTGCAATATCATTATAATATATATTATTATTATTATTACCTGAAATTAATGGATTTAAATTTTTATATAAATAATTTTCTTTTACATTAAGACTATCAAAATTAACAACTTGATAACCTACTTTATCATCAGCTAAATTAGCATTTGCTAATTTTAAATGACTTACACTAGTTCCTGTAGCTAATTTAGCTTTATTAAATAATTTATCATCCATAACACATCTATAGGAAAATAAATTAGTATTAGTATAATTATCAAATAAACTTTTATTAGTGTCATTAATATCTACACGTTCTAATTTCCAATAATCGGGACAACTTAATTGATCGAAATTATTATTTTTATCAATTCTAATAGGTTTAAAATAATATACTTGATATGTTAAATAACTTACAATTATAATAGTTCCAACTATATAAACAATTGTAAAGGGTAAAAAACGATTTAATAATATATATCTAACTTTTTCAGATAAATAACTAGCTAAAAATAAAATTAGTGCGACAATAGCATAAACTACACATATAGCAATTGTTCCCCAAAACACCTTTTCTTGTTTTATTTTAAAAACTGCTAAATCATATTCTGTTAGTTTTTCTTGGTCTTTAGATATGGAACAACTACTTTTATTTCCCATTAAGTTCTATATTATATAAATGATTTTATTTCAAGTGTTTTAGTGCCTCTCTGAGATGGTAATTGGGCGTGTTCTAATGGAACAGGCAAAGTACTGACATTTTTTCGATAATCCAAATATTGTTTTATATTACTTATAATTTCATCAACAGACCAATTAATAACCAATGTATTCAATTCCTTAATTTGTTCATTAATATTAAAATTCAAATTTTTACCATATTGAAAATAAATAGACCTCATAATAATAATTAATTCATTATCTGATTGTCTAGAAATAGTATAACTACCATTACTTTTATTATAAACACTATTAATAATACCTTCCTGAACTATATTAATATTATCCTTAGAGAAATATGATTCACTTAAACAATTACCAGTATATAGACGATTAACAGTATTAGCAACATTTTCCTTATATAAAATAGGATTATTATTATTTATTTTACTTGTTTTACTATCATTATCAAGTAAATTAACTCTTCCATTTAATATATATTTATTATAATCCATACTTATTCTTTTCTTTCTTATTTTATAGAAAAGATATGAAAAATATAAATAATTATGTTTCATTTATTATAACAACAAGTGAAATTCAATTAAAAGATAAAAAAGCATTTAAATGTTTAAGTGATTATATTGAAAATATAATATTTAATATAACATCTATATGTGCTATTATTGCGTTTATAAATCATTCAAAAATAATAACAAATAGAAATATTGAGATTGTATCTAATTATTTAAAAGAAACTTGTGGAACTAAACATTTAATAAGAGGTGGAAATTCGATTGTATTACCATCAGAATTTTATGGAACTGATAGTAATAATTATTCATCAATGAATAATACTAGTGATGTTTTAAATATAGATTTTAATAGTGGTGTATTAAGACCACAAATTGGAGGTGCTCAGAAAGTTGAAAATCCCATTCCTAGTGAAATAAAAAGAGTTATAAATAATTATAAATTAAAAATAACTGATGAATTATGTAAAAAACTATCAAAAATAATAGAAAATTATATTAGATGTTTAATTGATAAATTTAAAAGAAATAGAATGAATTCTACAACTGAAATTAAACGAATTATAGCCTCCAGTAAATTATTCAATATTTTTAAATAAAGAATAAATAATTAATAATTAGAAATGACAATTATAACTATTGATGGTAATATTGGAGCAGGTAAAACAACAATATTAAATTATATACATACTAATCATAATATATATATAGATTTGGAACCTATAGACAAATGGAAACCATTTTTAAATGATATCTATTTAAACAAAAAGAAATATTTTAATTTTCAAATTAGAGTATGGTTGGACCGTTCATTCATTCAAGAAAAAGATAATACAGTTATTATTATGGAACGGAGTCCTTTTTTTATTCGTAATACATTCAATAAATATATATCAGATAATAAATTGATAAATTCACAAGAGGATAATATAATACAAGAGTTATATAATAAAACTGATAATATATGGAAATCTAATTATTATATTTATATTCGTTCATCACCAGAAAAGTGTTTAGAGAGGATAAATAGTAGGGGTCGTGAGAATGAAAGTGAATTAGATATAGATTATCTTAATGAAATTCATTTATTACACGAGAAAACATATGAAGAAGCAATAAATAAGGATATGAATATTATTATAATTGATATAGAAGATAAGACATTGGAAGAGATATCAAATGAAATTATTGGATATATAAAAAGAATTAATTAGATTTTTAGGAATTTACAATTATAATTCTTATAATTATCATAATCATAAATAGTTGTTAAGAATTCAATAGTTTTTATAACATTTTTATTTTTTCTTTTTTCTTGTCTATTTAAGCATTTATTTTTATCATTTTCAAATAAGATAAGTAAAATATTTGATTTTTCAATATATTCCTCTAGAACCTTCATAGTTCTAATAAAAATGAAATTATTACATAAACGTGGATCGGCAATACATATATTACAATGTCCTTTTTTAATTTCTTTAATTAATTCATTATTAATAAAAGTTGTAATGAAATCATCAAAAAAGAGATAATCGTTTTTCAAGTTTTCTTCATAAAAAGTTGTTTTACCTGATGCAGGAAGTCCAATTAAAATAATTAACTTTCATTTATTCTCAATCTCTAATTCAAGCCAACCATCATAATAACCATTAGAATAATTGATAAGCATAAATTTGAATGTTTCATCATTATCCTTAAATCGAATTTCATATAAATGATGAGAAACACAATCATTAAATCCAATTGTTTCTTCTTGAGTAAATTTATAATCAGTAGGAAATTCTATATGATTAATGGAAATAATTGTTTTATCAACTAATTTTTGGAAATCATAATCTTGATATTTTTTAAGAATACTAATAGAACAACAATCACCAACAGGAATTAATTTTAAAATCAAATTTTTATTTAATACTAATTTAATAATCGGTTCATTATCATCAAATAGAACTTCTTTAATAGAATATTGATATTTTTCAAAATCTATTATCATTTATAATTCTTTAAATCAATTTAATTTTAAATAAAAAAATGAAATTTATTTATATAAAAATAATTATAATAGATTAAAATTATGAGTGATTCAACAATTGATAATAAATATAAGAAACATGAGTTAAGAAGTCATATTTATACACGACCTGCAATGTATATTGGAACTATTGAACCAAATGTAATAAATACATTTGTAGTAGATAATTCAAATAAGATTATTAAAAAGGATATTACATATATTCCGGGATTATTTAAGATATTTGATGAAGCATTAGTAAATGCGATAGATCATTCTGTAAGAACTCGTGAAGAATTTAATGCAGGTAAAAGTGATATTCAGATAGTTAAAAATATAAGAGTTAATATTAATAAACAAACGGGAGTATTGGAATTATTTAATGATGGAAATGGAATTGAAATTATTAAACATAGTGAATATGATATTTATATTCCAGAATTAATATTTGCAGAATTATTAACATCATCTAATTTTTCAAATGATGATGATATTGATAAAATTAAGATTATTGGTGGTCAGAATGGATTAGGAATTAAATTAGCTAATATATTTTCAAAAGAATTTACAATAGAAACTGTGGATCATATTAGAAAAAAGATTTATAAACAAACATTCAGAGAAAATTTGACTATTAAAGATAAACCAGAAATTAAAAGTTGTCAGAAAAAACCTTATACTAAAATTTCATTTCTTCCTGATTATGAAAAATTTGGACTTAAAGAGATGACAGATGATATTTATGAATTATTTAAACGAAGAGTTTATGATGTTTCGGCTTGTACTGATGCAACTGTAAATGTTTATTTAAATGATGAGAAGATAGGAATTAAGGATTTTGAGAAATACACTGATTTATTTTTAAATACTAAAACAATTCAACCGAGGGTTTATGAGAGTCCAAATGATAGATGGGAAGTAATAGTAGCTATAAGTAATACAGGTAATTTTGAACAAATATCATTTGTGAATGGTATTAATACTATAAGAGGTGGAAAACACGTTGAGTATATTACAAATGCCATAACAAAGAAATTAGTAGAAATGACATTAGCAAAGAAAAAGAAAACAGTAAAACCACAACATATTAAGGAAAATTTATTTATATTCGTAAAATCAGTAATAGAGAATCCACAATTTGATTCACAGTCGAAGGAGACATTAACATCTCAAATAACTAAATTTGGATCTAAATGTGAATTTTCTGATAAATTTTATGAGAAATTATATAAATCAGGTATTATTGAGAATGCATTAAGTTCAACTGAAGTAGTGGAACAGAAGAAGATGACAAAAACAGATGGTAAAAAGATTAATAAAATCATTGTTCCAAAATTGGATGATGCGAATTATGCCGGAACTAAGGATAGTAAAGAATGTACCTTGATTTTAACTGAGGGTGATTCTGCTAAAACAACTGCTATTGCAGGTTTAAGTGTTTTAAATAGAAATTATTATGGTGTGTTCCCACTTAGAGGTAAAATTATGAATGTTAAAGATGTAAGTTATCAGAAGATTACGGATAATGCGGAAATTACTGCATTAAAGAAAATATTGGGATTAGAACAAAATAAGGATTATTCTAAAGATATCAATTCTTTAAGATATGGTAAGATTATGATTTTGACTGATCAGGACCACGATGGAAGCCATATTAAAGGATTATTATTTAATCTATTTGAAACTTTATGGAGTTCATTATATAAATATGATAATTTTATGACATCATTATTAACACCTATTATTAAAGCTACTAATAATCAATCAAAAGAAGTAAAAAGTTTCTATAATATGAGTGATTATGAGAATTGGATAGATGAAATAACAAATAAGAATCAATGGAAAATCAAATATTATAAGGGACTTGGTACATCAACCGATGAAGAAGCCAAAGATTATTTTAAGAATATGCGAAAGATTACTTATAAATATACGGAGAATTCCGATGAATTCATTAATTTGGCATTTAATAAAAAAAGAGCAGATGATAGAAAGGAATGGTTAGCTAAATATGATAAAAATGTTGTATTGGATTATAAAGAAGAGACTGTTAATTATGAAACATTTATAAATAAAGATTTGATTCATTTTAGTAATCGCAATTTAGAACGTTCAATACCAAATATTATGGATGGTTTAAAAGAAAGCACACGTAAAATCCTATTTGCCTGTTTTAAACGCAGATTATACACAAATGAAATCAAGGTAGCACAATTGGCAGGAAATGTAAGTGAGGTTACAGCATATCATCACGGTGAAAATTCATTACAAGAGGCTATTATTGGAATGGCTCAGATATTTGTAGGAACTAATAATATTAATTTATTATCACCTAATGGACAATTTGGAACCAGAATTCAAGGTGGAGATGATGCATCATCACCTAGATATATCTATACATTATTATCAAAATTAACGAGATTATTATTTAAGGAGGAAGATAATGCTATATTGAATTATTTGAATGATGATGGTTTAAGTATTGAACCAGATTATTATATTCCAATTATTCCTACAATTTTAATTAATGGAGCTATTGGAATTGGTACCGGATATTCAACAAATATTCCTCAGTTTAATCCAGAAGAGATTATTAAAATTTATTTGGGTATTATTGGAGAAATTAAGGAGAAATTGGGAAATGTAATTAATGATAGTTCAATTAGTGAAGCTATTAATTTAATTAGAGAAAAAGAAATAGAAGAAATTAAACCATATTATTTGGGATTTAAGGGAGATATTATTAAGAATGAAAAAGGAACTTATAATTCGAAAGGAATATATAAATGGTTGGATAATTCAACAATGGAGATTATGGAATTACCTATTGGAACTTGGACAGAGAATTATAAAGAATTTCTGGAAGAACAGATAGTTAAAAATAATCCAAATTTAAAATCCTTTGAAAGTCATTATACAGTTAAGAATGTTAAATTTATATTGAAAATGAGTGATAATGCTAGAGATATATTAGATGATAAAACGATATTGAATGATTTTAATTTAATATCTAGTAAAAATCTAAGTTTGAATAATCTACATTTATTTACAGTTAATGGAAATATTAAGAAATATGGAAATGTAGCTGAGATATTGAAGGAATGGTCCTATACTCGTATAATGAAATATCAAGAGAGAAAGAACCATCAATTAAAAGTGATGGAAGATGATTATTTAGTATTATCAGCAAAAATTCGATTTATAATTGATGTAATTGAAGGAGTAATTATTATAATGAATAGAAAAATTAAAGATGTTGAGGAACAAATAGAGAAACGAGATTATTATAAATATGAGAATAGTTATGATTATTTACTTAGAATGCCAATATCTCAATTAACAACAGAAAAGAAACAACAATTAGAAAAAGAAGTTGAGAAACTTAAAACAGATATTGAGAAATTAAAATCAACTTCTATTATGGATATTTGGGATAATGAATTGAAAGAACTATTAGAAGAATGGATGAAACATAAAACATTCATTTTAGAAGATTATGAAAATGATTTAAAGGGAGTAGTTAAAAAACAAATGAGACGAAAAAAGTAATTAAATCGTGAATACCCCATAATTCAATATCATTATTATCATTAATAAAAAATTTCCATCTGTAAGGAATGATTAAAGATTGATTTTTTTGTAATTTAACAGCAATTATTTGGTTATTTTCAGTAGGAGATTTTGAAGAAATACTAGCTTTATAAATAATAATTTCGGTATCATTATTAGCATTAATAAATAGATATTTATGTTTATTATGTATCCAATCATTATAATTATTTTTTTCTTGATTTAAATTTTTAATATAGTTATATTTAAACCATGAATTAATTAATTCTTCTTTTTCTTGTAGATAATCAGAAATAACAATTGGTTGTCTTGTATATAAGGTAGCAAATGTAAAATCGGTAATGGTAGTTTGAAGAATTTGGATGGAAGGTGGAAAAATAAAATAGCATATAATATAAATTATTATAATAATGATAATAACAAAAGTTAAATTAAATTTCATTTATTTATAATAAATAGAAAAATTATGGTTAAAAAAACTAAATTTAAGAAAGGAGGCAAAACTTTTTTAGAAAAGACATTGGGAAAAGTTTATGAGGGTTCAATGGTTGCAGATAATATCAGTGATAATATCAGAAGAAAAAAAGGAACTCAATTATTGGATGAATATAAATTAAGAAGAGATATAGCACAATTAGATTATGATATAGCAGAAGGAAGAAAGGACCATAGTGATGATTTAAATGAAAAATTAAAAGATAGAAATTTTAAATATGATAAATTGAATTCAAGTAATTTTAATTATAGATTACGATTATTTGGAGATGTTTTAAATGCATTTTGGCGATTTATCGGATTTATTTTTAGAAAAATCCAATTTGTTTTTGATAAACTCCCTGTTTATTTATCATTTTTCAGAGATACATTAATTCTTCTTTTAAATTTAATAAGAGGTTTTATTGGTGTAGGTCAAGGTGCTATTGTTAAAGTTTTAATATTAATAATGATATTTGTTGGTATTGCTATGGGTATTAGTAATACATTAGGTAGTTCCTCCAATCCAACTATTGATAAGAAAACAAGTTTAAATGAATTTACAACAACACCTGTTCCATCTATAGGTTCTTATTTAAATTCAACAATAAAAAGTTTTATTCCTGATAGTTTTACGAGAGAGATAAATAATATAAATAGTAGAATAAATAATATTTTTGGAAATGACATTAAGGCAAATTCAGTTAATCGAATAAAACGAGATGAGATTACAGAAGGTAGATATAATGGAACCACTAATGTTAAAATAATAAATGATAATAATAAAATTCATTCTATAATAAAACCTAAAGATAATATAAAAATAACAGTAGGCGATTTAAATAATTATCCAAATATTGATTATCATAAATTACCAACTTTTATACAAAATGATTTAATCAAAAATAATAGTATTTATAGTGGTAATATTAAATTTGAACTTGAAACAAAACAAACAAAGGATAATAATCAATATTATACATATAAAGTAGTAGATAAAGGAAATAATGTATTAGAAAATGATAAATATGAAATTAATAAATTTAATGTAAAATCAGGAGAACCAGATATAATAAAAATAAAAGATAAAGAAAAACATTTATATATGTTTGATTTAAAAGATAATAAATTTGTATATCCAGAAAATATAGGAACTAAACTTTTGAATGGCTAGTTGTGGTATTGAAAATAATACTAAATATTTTATACAACCTTCTGAATTATGTGCTTTCAAAGCTTTATATACATTAAAAACAAATTATGGTAGTAGTTATTATACTAGTAATACAACTAATATTTTTAATGATAATTTTAAAATTAATAGTTATAAATTCAATTATAATTATAGATTAGGACAGGATACATCAAATGAATATATTTATAAATATAATGATAATAATACGGATTTATGTTATAATGTAGGTAAAAATGAATATATGGTTAATTGTGCTATTCAAAATAATAATCCTTTATATACATATGATGAAGAAAATAAGAATTGCACTTTAATACCAAATATTAATTTAACTGAAGGTTTTGAATATTTTAATGATAATACATCTAATTATTTATTATATAAGTTTCCAAAGAATAATGATAATACCAGTATATATAAGAATAAGAATAAGAAGGGTTTTTGTGAAAATAGATGGTATGATTGGATAATAACACCAAATTATCATTTTGGGAATAGTTATGAAAAGGATGTAGGGAATTTTACAAAGGATGATATTAGAAAATGTTATAAACCTTGTATAAAAGGATATTTACCATATAAGACAGCGAATAATGAATTTATATGTATTCCAAAGAATGAGATAGAAAATGGATTATATAAAAATAAAATGGATTTTTCAACAATAGCCCTTTTAAATCTCATTGGAAACACAAAAGAAGATTTAGAAAACCTCTATTTCTTAAATAGATTTTCTGTTAATAATTCATATAATAATAATAGTAATTATGAAATTGATACATATATATATAAACAAATAGATTTTAATACAGAAATAGAAGAAATATTAAAAGAAATTAAGAATACAATAAATACATATATAATTGATGAGAAAAGTATGAATACTCGAAATATTGATAAAAATATTTCAACCATCACTTATAAGAATCCATTATTTAATGAAAATGATATTGAATTGATAACATTGAAGGGAATGGATGAAAATGGGATGATGTCTGATGAAATATTAGTACATAGTTATATGATAGCATCATACTATTCAGATTTTTATAATGATTTTATAATAACAAAAAAGAATTATTATGATGATAATATGAATTTTACTTTTAATAAGATAAAGAAAGATAAGGATACGGATAAAGGAAATATTAAAACCAATTTAAATAAATTATTTGATTATGATAAAAATAAATTTCAGAGATTAACAAACATTCTAATGAAATCAATTAATATTTGTTATGATAATAATACAGATTTTAGTAGAAATTTAATTGATTACACTAAATTAGCATTAAATAGACTTAAGAATGATGATATTAAAGAAGATTATTTACAGAAATTAAATAAGATTACTATAAGTAAATTGGAAATACCATATATATCTGTGGAACAATCTGAAGGAAATATACATTTAAGTAATTATATAATTAATAATTTTAAGGATGGCTTTAATGATGAAAAAGATAAGGAAAAAATAAGAAATTATTATAATAATAATAATGATGTATTATTTTATACATTGGAGGATAAAGAAAGAATTAATAAATGCAGTATAGGACAGATATCTAATGGTAAAGATTGTGTGGAATGTGATAAATATTGTAATATAGAGACTTGTAAAACGGATGTTAAATGTGAATATTATTGTGAAGAAAAATGTAAGATTTCAAAAGAGAAGGAAAAGAATATTAAATGTGGAGTAAAGAAACAATTAAAAAATAATGAGGAAATAAAGAATGAGAAGATAATGACACCAGTAGAGGATGATAATAAATTACCGGATTTTAATAATATGATAAAGGTAATAATAAAAATATTTATATCATTATTATTTTTATATATGTGTTATGTATTTTATCAGATTTACGGCGAAACCTTAATAACTATTTATAATTGGTTAGAGGTTAATATAAATTCCTTATTTTATTTAATAAAGGCATATATAAATGGAGAGAGTGTAAAGGAAAATTATGATTTTATGATGAAGGAGTATATAAGAAATAATACAGTTGCAAAATTTGAGAAAGTGTCAACGGCAATTAAAGGATAATTGGAATTAATTTAATTTATTGATGATATAAATAAAAAGGATGATATAAACAAAATTGAGAGTATAAATGCCATAATAATTATAAATGGTATTATCAGTATTATAATAATATTTATAATTCAAAGTTTTAGAAATTAAATTATCGTGTTGTCTAACAACAGTTTTAAGTTCATTTAATTTCATATTAGAAACTTCTACCAATTCTTTAATTTCTTCGATTTTATTTGAATTTTGATTTATTTTATCTATATGATATAGATTATTTATAAAATTATCCATAATTTCTACAAGTAGCAAATGTTTTTCTATGATATTTATGAATACCATAAGTTTTAATCGCTTCTCTATGTTTCAAAGTTGCATAACCGAAATTATGATTCAAATCGTATTTTTCGAGTTCTTTATCATTTTTAATCATTTCTAATATTTCATTATCGTGATAATCTTTAGCAATAATTGAGGCTGCTGCGACATTAAGATATGTATCATCAGCTTTAGGAATACATTCATAAGTAATAATATCATCTTCATTATTGGATATAATAGGTTTAAAATAATTACCATCAACGATGATATGATTAAAATTTATTTTTTTAAGAACTTGATATAATGCAATATGCATAGCTTTAATAGAAGCTTGAAGAATATTAATTTTATCAATTTCATCAGGAGTAATAACACCAATAGCATAAGCAATACAATTATTTTTAATATAATCAGCTAAAAAACTTCTTTTTTTGAAAGATAATTTTTTACTATCTTTAATTTGTAAATAGATATCATCATTAAATTTTTCAGGTAAAATAACAGCACAAGCTACAACATTACCAAATAAAGTTCCTCTACCAACTTCATCAACACCAATAGTAGTTTGAGGAGATAAGATTAAAGATGTCATAATTATAATTATAAATAATAAAAAGAAAATCATTTTTTAATTTTGAATATATGTATATTAATCATTATTATCATTGGAAGTTCCATAATAGTAATATAAATTTTTGCATATGTATAATAAATATTATTCAAAATCTTAAATCAAATATTATTAATGGATTATTATAAGATTATTATAAGATTATTATAAGATTATTATAAGATTATTAATGGATTATTATTAGATTATTATAAGATTATTATAAGATTATTAATGGATTATTATTAGATTATTATAAGATTATTAATGGATTATTATAAGATTATTAATGGATTATTATTAGATTATTATAAGATTATTAATGGATTACTAATGGATTATTAATGGATTATTAATGGATTATTAATGGATTACTAATGAAAACCAGTTATTCTTATATGGTTTTTTGTGATAAATATTCTTTATTTTTATAAAAGTTTTAAAAATGTTTTTATAATTTATTTTCTGAAAATAATAGATTATTAGTTTATTTGATTATAGAATTATAGTAAAATCAGAAAATCAAAAGTTTGGCGTTTTTTTGAAAAATATTTTATGTTCATTTTATTTCTTAAATCATTTTAGAAAAATAAATGAACTTTTTTTAAACGATTAATAATTTGCTTATTAAAGGTAAATAAAAATAATAAAGTTAAACAACTTAATAAATACAAGTTATTCTTATATGGTTTTTTTGTTGTAAATAAAAGATTTATTTATAAGATTATTATAAGATTACTAATGGATTACTAATGGATTACTAATGGATTACTAATGGATTACTAATGGATTACTAATGGATTACTAATGAAAACTAGTTATTCTTATATGGTTTTTTGTTATAAATATTGTTTATTTTTATAAAAAATTTAAAAATAGTTTTATAATTTATTTTATGAAAATAAACAATAATCTAATATAAAAATCATATAAGAATAACTGATTATTGGTATAATTTTTATTTATATTATTTAAGGCAATATAATTACAAGAATACACAAATAACGAATAAAAAAACTAATATTTATATTAAATATTATTATTGCTATGGCAATATAATTACAAGGATACACAAATAACGAATAAAAAAACTAATATTTATAATTATTAGAAATCAAATGAATTTGGCAGATTTTCTTAAGATGTATTCAAATATAAATAATAAATTTATTGATGATTTCTTTGGTTTATATGATATAAATAGTAAAATGGAGTTTATAGTTGATTTAGATAAAGTTTCTAAATGGTTAAATGCAAAAAAAATATAATTTAAAAGACACTTTAATGAATACGTATAAATTAAATGAAGATTATATTGTTAATAAAATAAATAATAATAAGGTTGGTGCTCCTAGAGAAAAAGTTTTAAATTGCTTTGTATGCATAGTAAAACAGTAAAATCAATTGAAGTTAGAGAATATTTTTATGAATTAGAGAAATTAATTGATAAATATAAAAATTGGAAAATAATCAAAAACCTAAAGTGAATCCATCAAAAGGTGTAATTTATATTATTCAAACCGCAGATGATAAAACATTATATAAAGTAGGTCGAACAAAAAACTTGAAAAATAGATTATTAAGTTATAATTCAGATAAAAAAGATGATATAATACCACTTTATATATATGAAACAGATGATATAGAAGCAGTAGAAAAATTTTTATTAAAAAATATCAATATAGAAAATATAAAGAAGTTTATCAAGTTGATATTAATATAATTAAAACATTCATAAATAAATGTGGAGAAATTACAGAATTAAATATTAATAAATCAATCAAAGGAGGTAATAAAAAGAATTCAAAATATTTTATGGTATTATATAAAAATAATTGACAATAATAATAAGTTTTAGTGTAAATTCCTTAAATCATAAAATTAGTTTATTAGATTCTTATAATAATCTAAAATGATAAACCAGTTATTCTTATATAGTTTTTTGGAAGAAATATTGATTATTTTTATAAAAGTTTTAAAAATGTTTTTATAATTTATTTTCTGAAAATAATAGATTATTAGTTTATTTGATTATAGAATTATAGTAAAATCAGAAAATCAAAAGTTTGGCGTTTTTTCGAAAAATATTTTATGTCCGTTTTATTTCTTAAATCAATTTAGAAAAATAAATGAACTTTTTTTTAAAAGATTAATAATTTGCTTATTAAAGGTAAATAAAAATAATAGAATGGTTTAGTTAAACAACTTAATAAACTCGAGTTATTCTTATATAGTTTTTTGTTATAAATGATTATTATTTATAATAGAATTATAATAAAATCAGAAAATCAAAAGTTTGGCGTTTTTTCGAAAAATAATTATTGTTCGTTTTTTCTAACGATTAATAATTGCTTTATTAAAGGTAAAATAAAAATAAGAATAACTTATATAAGTTCTTTTCTATTTAATTTATGTAATAACTCATCTTGATTATTTATATAACAATTTATATAATTATTAATATTTAAAACTTCCATAACACGATTATAAAAACGATTATCATTATTAATTTGTATTATTTTTCCTTTATAATTCTTTATATTATCATTTAGAATATATAAACATACTCCAACATCAACTGTAATTATATAATCCGAATTTAATGCATAATAAAAATTTCTTGCTACATTTTCACAATTTTCCAAATGTTTATTATTAAATGTATCTTCTGTATTTATAACATTTGTTTTATTTACATTTGTTTTATTACAACAAATAATTAAATAATCATTATATATATTGGCTAAATTTTCAATAATAATTTCGTGATTATTTATTGGAAATGATTGTCCTGAACAAGGATAAACATTATAATAAAATATTATTTTTTTATTTTTATTTTTGATAAATTCCAAATAATTACCAATATTTGTATATGGAACCACTGGTAATTCCTTATAATTATTTGGTATTAAATTATAATTTGTATAATAATTATTATTAACATAGTTAATTAAATTATTATAATAATTTGTTAATTTATTTAAATTACAATAAAGTTCTTTAACATTTACATCAAATACCATATTTATATCTGGTATCCAAACATTAACAAATACAATATTATCTATAATATTTATAGGATACCATATTTGATAATTATAATTATAATATAGATATTTCTTATCATTATAGATAAATTCTAAATTAGGAATATCACTATATATAAATGAATTATGATATTTACATTTATTTAAAAATTTTATTGTTTTATCTTTATTCACTTCACAAAATTTATTTATAAAACTTTTAAATAAAAATGTATCTCCAATATGTAATCCATTTGCAAAAAAGATTATTTAAATGGAAATAATCTTTTTCTTTAATCTCTTTATATCAATTACTATGAGATTATTATTAGATTATTATTAGATTATTATTAGATTATTATTAGATTATTATTAGATTATTAATGGATTATTAATGGATTATTAATGGATTATTAATGGATTATTAATGGATTATTAATGGATTATTAATGAAAACCAGTTATTCTTATATAGTTTTTGGGAAAAATATTGATTATTTTTATAAAAGTTTTAAAAATGTTTTTATAATTTATTTTCAGAAAATAATAAATAATTAGATTATTTGATTATTAGTTTATAAGAGAATTATAGTAAAATCAGAAAATCAAAAGTTTGGCGTTTTTTCGAAAAATAATTTTAGTCCGTTTTAATTCTTAAATCAATTTAGAAAAATAAATGAACTTTTTTTGAACGATTAATAATTTGCTTATTAAAGGTAAATAAAAATAATAAAATGGTTAGTTAAACAACTTAATAAATATAAGTTATTCTTATATGGTTTATTTTCAGAAAATAAAAGATTATAGAATTATTAGATTATAATAGATAAGATAATTATAGTAAAATCAAAAAATCAAAAGTTTAGCGTTTTTTCGAAAAATAAAAATTGTTCGTTTTAATTCTTAAATCAATTTAGAAAAATAAATGAACTTTTTTTGAAAGATTAATAATTGCTTTATTAAAAGACTTTAAAAACCTAGATTATGATTATATTGAAGAACTCTTTGAAGATTAAATTATGTTTATTATTTGTCAATAATGAACTACGAATATTTAGTAATATAAATAAGTAGAATGACTAATAATTGTTTAAATATATCAGTTATACCTCAATTTAGAGGCACTTATTGGTTTAATGCTATTTTAATGATTTCTTTATATAGTCAAAATGTTCGCAAAATTCTTATTAAAGTTTCAAAAAAATGGAATAAATCAAATTCTTTTTTAATGATACTAAAAACAATTTTAATAAAATATTATGATAATCAACCTGAAAAAGTTCAAGCTTTTTATAATAAAATTAGACCAGAGATTATTATGTTCAAAATGATTAAAATGATGGATGATAAGGAAATAATAAATTATTGGAAACAAAATAATAAAAATAAATTTGCAACTTATTTTGCTTGGTCAGCACAAGAATTTTTAAATATAAATGTTCTTGATATTACTTATCTAAATAATAAGTATTATTTAAATTTGGAAAAAGAATTTATAATTAAATATAATAATAAAACAAATAAACTAATAAAATGTTTGATAAATCCAGAAAATTATAATAATATTGAAAGGAGAATAAAAAGAGTTAATGAAGTAAAAAAAAGAAACAAATAAGATATTAAAAGATATTCCTGATATTGTAATATTAAAGCATCAAGATTTATATAAAGGATTAATAATTAAAGATTATGAAAAAAATGCAAACGAACCTAATTTTATTGTTAAAGGTATTAATACATTTGATGATATTATTTATATTAATGGTCATAAATATAAATTATAATGATATCATTGAAAAACATATTATTGCTGGTATCACTTGTAATAATAACAGATATGTTTATAATGGTTGGAATTCTGCAACAAAAGATGATGCAATGATAAATAAAAAATAAAAAAAAGATACATCACCTTGTTCTTTAATGAAATATCATTGGGATTTAAGGAAAGATGAAGGTTTTTGTTTAAATCAAATAACTTGTAAATTAGATTTTTTTGATACTAAATTAACAAAAAAAGATTTATGTTTTTCTTTTGCTAAAGGTGAAAGAGTATTAGTATATGTAAGAATAATTGATGATAATAATAATGAATATATTTCTGATAAAATAAATCTTTCGCAAGTTTCTGATGTTATTCGTGATATTCATAATATTAAAGATATGACAAATGATGAACTTAGAAAAAAATTAAAAATATTTGATGATAAATACAATCGTAGTGATTTAGAGAATTTATATTATCAAAAAATAAAAAAGAATTTTAATTTTAATTCAATTGTTGATATAAATACACCAATCAAAAAGAAAAAAAAGTCATTAACTAAGCCTAAATTAAAAAGGTAAATAAAATATTCATTATTTTTATAAAAGTTTTAAAAATGTTTTTATAATTTATTTTCTGAAAAATAAAAAGATTATAGAATTATAGTAAAAACAGAAAATCAAAAGTTTGGCGTTTTTTCGAAAAATAATTTTAGTCCATTTTATTTCTTAAATCATTTTAGAAAAATAAATGAACTTTTTTTCCAACGATTAATAATTTGCTTATTAAAGGTAAATAAAAATAATAGAATGGTTAATTAAACAACTTAATAAATACAAGTTATTCTTATATTGTTTATTTTTAAGAAAATTTTAAAAATGTTTTTATAATTTATTTTACGAAAATAATAGATTATAGAATTAGTAGATTATTATAAGATTATTTGATTATTTGATTATAAGATTATAAGATTATTTGATTATAATAGAATTATAGTAAAATCAAAAGTTTGGCGTTTTTTCAAAAAATAATTTTAGTCCATTTTATTTCTTAAATCAATTTAGAAAAATAAATGAACTTTTTTGTATTAATGGTATTTACCGAAGATATGAAAGAATTATTAAAAACTTTCCTTAAATCAATTTTTCTTAGTATTCCAGAAGAAAAAATAATTGAATTTTAATTAGGAAAAAAAATGAGTTTAAGATTATAAATTATACTTATATATAATTAAAAAAATGGAAGATGATTTGCTTTATCATTTCAATAAAATTTTATTGGAAAAAAGAGATGAAATTATAGAAATTGCAAATAATAAGAAAAGAGAAAAAAAAATGAATGATATTAATGGATTAACTAAAGATATAAGGACTACGGCTTCTAGAATTAATATTGAAAATGAAAAGAGAATTAAAAATTCAGCTAGATATAAAAAAAAAGAAGATACATAATATTAAAAAAAAATATATGAATCCTAAATCAATCCTTCAGGAATTAATTAAAAAACCTTTGATTAAACAAAGAACTCCTGAATGGTTCAAATTAAGAGAAGATAAATTAACTGCTAGTGATTTACATGATGCTATTAAAAATCCATTATCTCTAGCTAAAAAGAAACTTAAAGGAATTACTTTTAATTCATCTGCTATTCCTGCTTTAAAATGGGGAACTATGTTTGAATCAGTAGCTACTCAAATTTATAGTCATATCAATAATAAAAAAATTCACGAATTTGGACTAATTATTAATGATGATATACAACATTTCGGAGCTTCTCCTGATGGTATTACTGAAGATGGAGTGATGATTGAAATTAAATGTCCCTATTCTCGTAAAATAATTGATGGTGAAATTCCTGAAAAATATTATTATCAAATACAGGGTCAATTAGCTGTTTGTAATTTAAAAGATTGTGATTATATTGAATGTCAGTTTATATCTTTAAAATCTAAAGAAGATTATATTAATTTAGAATCAGAATTAAAAACTGATGATAATTATAAACACGGTATTATTGCCGAAATTAAAATTAAAAATGATTATGAATATAAATATTCTACCAAAAATCAAGAACTAATTGAAAATATAGAAGAAATGGAAATTTATAAAAATCAAGGTTATAATTTGATTTACTGGAAACTCAACTTAATCAATATTCAAAAAGTTGAATTTAATAAAAATAAATGGGATTCAGAAATTACTCCCAAAATTAATGATTTTTATGATATCTATATTAAAGAAAAAAAATTAAGTAATCCTATCAATCAATTTATTGATGATGATGATTAAATTAAAAACTTATCATTATTTTTTTATTTATTACACTTGTTGTTGCATCTGTAAATGATAATCCACTTATTCCATTTTGTGTAAATGTTTCTACTGTATTTAAAGGTTCTATATTTGCATTCAAAAATAATGTTCCTTTATATCCAGATATAGATAATTTACTTATTTTACTTGGACTTATAGAATTATTTATATTTAATAAAGCCGGTAAAGAAACATATTGGATACCATCAATATAGAAATCAATAGTAGTTCCACTGGGAATTTGAAATTTACTTTTTATTGTTATAGTTATATCATAAGTAATTACAGTTGCTACTTCAGCACTAGCCCCAACTGTAGTTCTTTGATTTATAATATACTCCAATTCTATTATTTTTGGTATATTATGAGTTTTTGTTAAATATGCATCATTTAATTTATACATATTATAATTTTGAGTATTTGGTAATTCTGAATCATATAAATTTTCGGTGGTTCCTACATCCGAATATTTGGTTCCACTCTTTAATATATATAAATCCTTAACATAAACCTTATTCTCTTTTATATATAAACCTGCATTTTCTTGATTACTTCCTAAATAAATTGAATTATTTGCAAAATCAAAATTTGCTAAACTTTTATCATCTTTAGTTGCAATATTTAAACTACTTATATTATTTGTCACATTATTACTCGGTTTTATATTGAATTTTCCTTCATTTACATTTAAATCTATACAATTACTAGTAGTATCCTGACATATTCTAAATGATTTATTTGTTGATGTATTTATTGTCATACTTGATGCAACATTAATATCCTTTAATAAAGTCATTGATAAATTAGGAGGAACACTGAATTTATAATTATATAAAGCCTCATTTATTTTCCTATTATTATCATTAAATTCAAAAAACTGTTTAAAATTATTATCATAATTATTTAAATCAGTTCTTAAATTACTTGTATTATTTTCAGCAGTTTTATTAAATTCCAATAAATTAGAATTCGTTTTATTAGTTATATCTTTATAATTATTATCCACTTTATTTATATTATCAGATAATATATTCAAATTTTTAGAAAAATCCTTATTCGTATCATTTATATATTTCGTAGTTTTACTAAAATTATTATTTACATTATTTCTATTATCATCATAATTATTATAAAAATAATAAATTAACACAAATATTAATACTAATATAACTATTATTATTATAAATAATAAACTATAAAATAATTCGTTCATTATACTATATTAATATTAAAAAATAATTATTTTTATTTATAATTCTATTACTTTTATTTCTTCCTTTCCTCCTCCTTTATCTTCTTCTTTCTTCTCTTCTTCTTTCTGTTCTTCATTAACTTCCTTTTTAACTTCTTCTTCTTCATCATCATCTTCTTCCCATTCCTCCTCTTCTCCTAATTCATCATCTTCCCATTCCTCCTCGTCTTCTTTCCATTCCTCCTCTTCTCCTAATTCCTCTTCTTCCAATTCCTCCTCTTCATTACTTCCATCACTTTCATAATTTGCATTTTTAATTCCATTTTCAATATTACTATCAACTTGATTTAATTCATCATCGTCATCATTTATATCATTATCTATTTCTTCTTCTTCGGCTTGATTATTAACTTCTTCACCACCTTTTGTTTTTTTATTTTTAATATATATTAATGCATCCTCTATTGTTATACATTTATATATATACTCCAATTCTTCCTTTTTATATGTTATATATCCCTTCAAAGATGGAAATTTAACTTTTATCGCCTCTATTATATCCATCTTATTCTTAAATATTTTCACTGAAGATTTAACGAGTATTTCATCAACTTCAACTTTAACTTCAACTTCATCATTTAATTTACTCATATCAATATCAATATCAACATCTGAATCCAAATCTAAATCATCATCTAATGGTATTTCTGCATTATCTGTATTAAATCTTATTTGAACACCCATAGCCTCAAATTCTTGACTTAATAATTTAAATGTATATGGTGTTTCTATTATACTACTCTCATTATTTTCACATAAACTACAATAAGTATTTTTCATTTTATTTCCATATACTGGTATTGTTCCACATCTCTTACATACTTGCCATCTATATATATCTGACCTTTCCATCATACTTTCCTGAATAAATCGAGATATTCCATGACTAATTAAACTATCACGTTCCATCTCTCCTATTCGTAATCCTCCTGCTTTTCTTCTTCCTCCTGTCGGTTGTCTTGTTAATTGCACTAATGGTCCTTTACCTCTGGCATTTATCTTATCTGCAACCATATGTTTTAAACGAAAATAATATGTAGGTCCAATATAAATATCACAATTAATTTGTCTTCCAGTCTGTCCATTATATAAAATTTCATTCCCATGTTTCTCATATTCCAGTTTCTCCAAATTATCATAAATTTTATCATAATCCAAATTTATAAATACTGTCGCATCTCCTAATACACCCTCCAAACAACATAATTTAGAATATACACTCTCTACCATATGTCCTATTGTCATTCGTGATGGTATCGCATGTGGATTAACTATTAAATCAGGTTTAATTCCTTCTTTTGTAAATGGCATCTGTTCCTCCGATAATATCATTCCTATAACCCCTTTTTGACCATGTCTAGATGAATGTTTGTCTCCAAACTCTGGAACCTTTATTTTAAGAAATCTAACCTTACAAACTTTCGTATCATCATCTAATGTCTTTGTTCCTATAAATACCTTATCTATATAACCATAATAAGTCTCATCACTTACAATAGAAACATCATTATAAATCGTCTCCTTTATTATATCAGTATATATACCCTTTTTAACTGTTCTTATAACATTCCTTTCCATTATCATACCAATTATAACTGCTTGTTTTCCTTTTGGTATATATGAACCCTCCTTTATAAATCCTTCTTCATTTATTAATGAATAATCTGCATGTTTAATCCCATTAATTTTCTTTCCTTCATCTCTTAATTTTATTGGATTTGCAAAAATAATTCTTATATCATCTGATTCCTTCTTACTACTAACCGATATCGATTTATAATAAGATAAATGAAATAATCCACGTTCTATCGATTTCCTATTAATTATTAAACTATCTTCTTGATTATAACCACTATATGTCATAATTGCTACTATTAAATTTGCACCATTTGCCATCATATCACTTCCTGTATATTGTGAGTGTCTTGTATTTAATATTGCTTTCTGTGGATAATGTTGAATATATCCAAATGTATCAAATCTTTTATTAAAATTAGTTGCATAAATACCTATTGCCTGTTTTGTTTGTGCTGCATGGAAAATATTACGTGAGGCTGCATTATGATTTACCATTGGTATATTTCCAGATACAACACTTACAATAGTTGAAGGATGTATTTCCAAATGAGTATGAAAATTATTTATATCTTTCTTATACATCGCTATAAATGAACTATCCGTTTCCTGTGGATCAATATATTCAATTACTGCTCCTTCCTTTTCCAACTCTTCCAAAATAAATTCATTACTTTTTCCTTTAAATACATCCAATTTTCTAGGATTTATATATTCATCCTTATAATAAATCTCCTCACTTCTTTCCTTTTCCTTATAATTATTATATTTTCCTATTATTAAATCAAACCAATTATTATATTTATCTGTAAATATTCTTGAATTTCCCTTTTCTAATATTATTAATGGTCTTACTGCTCTTCCTACATCTGAATAAATCCTCAATTCATTACTTAAAGTATCCCAATTAATTGTTGTTAATATATTTATTAATGCATTTCTACGATATGCCTTTAATATTCTTATCATTAATATAGGATTATTCGTTATTCCATACCAACTATTATTTAAAAATACCTTACAAACATTCCTATTTATCTTTAAATTATAATTTTCTATCGGTATTATTCCTATATCATATAAACATTTGCGTATTACTTCAGGAGTTGTACCTGCTGTTACCTTCGTTAAAAATGCCAAATTCTTCAAATATCCTATTGCTTCTCCATCAGGTGTTTCAAAAGGACACATATAACCCCATTGATGTAAATGAAGTTTATGAGGTGCAGTTACCTTAATAGTTCTATCAATTGGCATATTAACCCTTCGCAAATGTGATAAAAAACTTATATAACTAATTCTTGATAAATCCTGCACTTTATCCAAATCCGGATCATCTTCTATATCTAATCCCCATCGTCCTTTTAATGACCTCCCAAAAGTTTGTGCTATTATAAGAACATCTATTATATAAAAAATATTATCCTTATTTATGAAATTTGCATAATTATTTGTATTTCTCCAAGTTCCAAAATAATATGTCTTATCCAAATTATCTCTTATCATTTTTCTCAATCGTGCATATGCATTTTGAAACAATTCCGATAATAAATAACCACTAATATATATCCTCTTATTAAAATAATTATCTCTATCACTCTCCTTCTTTATATTCAATGCTATATCTATAAATTCCTTTGTCAAATATCCAAAATATTTACTCTTATTCTCAAATAATTTAATATTTGGTAATATATCCACCGATAATAAATATTTCAAATGTTCCAATGTCTGATATTTCGTTCTAAATTTCAAATAATTTAATGCCTCCGCTTGTGTATATATAAAATATTTCTCTTTTGTTGTTTCATTTATATAATAATTATTATATATCGTTGGTCTTATAAAATTACTGAAATATACTGTCTCTACTTCTGTATTATCCACTCCAAATATTAATTCATATATTTCTTTATCACTCTCTATTCCTAATGCTCTGAAAAATGTAAATAATGGTATCTTTCCTTCTATTGATGGCAAACTTATATAAATCGCACCCTTAAAATTCTTATATTTCTCCGTTACCTCTGTTTCATCATTTTTAACTAAAAAAAATTCAATATTTCTTGGAACTAATGCCGTCTCTCCTTCCTCTCCCGAACATTTAATTTTACCCGTATAACTGAAATTATCATCTTCTTTCAATTTCTTCACTATTAATCTATTATTTGTCTCCGTCTCCTGTGCTATAATTACTTTCTCTTTTCCATCTATTATAAAATAACCTCCCGCATCATATACACACTCTCCCAATCTTTGTAATACTCTATTCCCATTTCCATTTAATACACATATATCAGAATGAAGCATAATTGGAACACTTCCTAATGCAACTTTTTCAAAAGTTTGTCTATAAACTTCTCCTACTTCATTTGTTATCTCTACATCGACATCCGCATATAAATGTGATTCATATGATATACTCTTTAATCTCGCATCATTCGGTGTAATTATCTTTTGATTTCCATTTTCATACATAATAGGATGGTCTATATAAATCTTATTTGCTTTTTCTCCTCCAACATTAACATCAACCTTCAATTTTATTTTTTCCTCTTTAATATCCTCATATTTAATCATAGTAATTGGATTATATGATTTAATTGTTTTCGGTATATATGTTTTAATGAATTCTCGAAAACTATCTAAATGATGATTTGTAAATGGATATTTATGGTCTTTAAAATGTAAATCAATAATATCCCAATCGTTCATTATATATTATATTATAAAAAAATAATTACTTTTTACATCCTTTCTCTATATCCGCACAATACAAATATTCATCCTCATTTCTTAAATCATTCTTTAAATCCATTTTAAATTCTATATTATCCACATTAAAATTATTAATTCCTCGTCTTCTCGTCTCATTTACATATACCATCTCCTTTTTAATAAATTCATTCAATTCCCTACTCGTCGCATCATAAAATGAATTAGAATAAATTTTCAATCCTCCATCATTATCATTTAATATTATACTATAAGGTGGTTTCTTACATTCCTCACAATCTCCTATCAAGTTATTTATTCCAACTGTTCTAGATTTCTTATTATTATCACCATCCATAAATTCCACTGCTATTCCATTTGTTTCAAATGTCATCCCCGAAACCTTATTAATCACATTTCTATTTAAAAAATAAACTATATTTCCACTATTCCTATCTATCACATATATAAATCCATTTACATTCACTGTTAATATAAATCTATTATTAAATGAATACAATTTCTTATCCACTTCTAATATATCCCCCAATGATATCACATTCCTATTTGATATTATCGTTTTACCCCAAGGCATATAAATAACTCTATTATTTTCTTTTTTATAAAGATATAAAGACATTACTATTTCAGGTATCCCAGGGTATATCTTCCTTAAAAATGCCAATTCCTTTATTATATTTTGACTATATTCACGTGAATAATGATTCTTTTTATCTCCATCATTTAAATTAGTTCCATAACCATTTTTAATCTTCGTATTTATATATTCAATTATTATATCAACTGGTGATTTATATTTCATTACATCCTCTTCATTCGTTGTTCCAGTTCTCGCCGTTTTCTCAGTCTCTCTTAAAAAAATCTCTAAACCACTTTTAATATCATTCATTGCCTCCGCCTTTAAAAATTCGGGAACATCCAAATTACCACTTTTAGCATCTCTTACATTTCTAATATAACCTTCTGTTTGTGCTAAACATTTATTTGGAATAAATGGTGAATATTTAGTCGCATTCTCATTATTTGTCCCCTCATCTTCATTATATTCCGGTAATAATCTTGTAAAATCCTCTCCATCTTTAGATATACAACCACCCTCCTTACATAATTTATATAAATCATCATAAAAACCAAATTTATTTCTTTCCTGATTTTTAATTATTTCTATTATATTTCTTATCGCTTTATCAGAATATGGTGGATTTTTAAATTGTTTCCTTAATTTTTCAAAATTAACCGTTGTTGTTCTGCTAAAACCTAGAAAATTATTTTTTGATATTAATGTAAAAAAAAACCTAGATGAATTCGCTATATCCATAAAATTACTTATATATCTATATTCATTACTCAAATATGGTATATAAATTATTATTTTCTTATTTCCCTTGAATTTATAAACATTCGCTAAACTATTATTATATTTCTCCTCATCTCGTGGTGTCTCTCCTAATCCTGATTTGAAAAATGATTTTAAATAGTCAACTATTACCAATGAACCACGTTTATTAATTATATCTGGTCTTATTAACTCATTTCCATATTTAAAGGGTTGTTTAAAATCCGTTTCAAATCTTTCATTATCAAATATACTTCTATCATAATCCAATTGACGACCCATTAATATAAAAATAGGCATCGGTATTTTAATCGGAACTCCCGTTCTATTACCCTCATTCAACTTATTATAAACATCATCAATATTTTTATCTATTAATTCCCCTATCTCATTATCATTCTTATTAAAACTTGTTAGTTCCAAATATAATGATTGTTTAGGTATATGAATTTTATCTATATTATATTGTTGATGAGTAAAAAAAACACATTTCATATATGACAAATTTATCATCCTATCTTACTAATTCTGTATAAAATATATGACAAATTATTGTTATTACCATTATTACTATTATTATCATTATTATATATTTATTATTAAAATCATCTATTATCTTATTTATTTTCTTATGTTTCCTTAAATCAAATTTTTCAAATAAAATATTGAAATTCTTATAATTTGTCTCATATTTATTATTAATGTATTTAAGGAAATTTTTTTCGGTTTTATTCAATTCCTCCAAATCTATCAAATAATAGTTATTGGAATTTATAGTTATAACTTCCTTAGAATCATCATTCATTGCAAAATCTTTATTCTCCTTTATAAATAAATACTTCTTACATTTATCTATATCACTATAAATATTCACATATTTTAATAAATCATTATTCTTTTTTATGATATTATAATATTCATCATTAATCTCATTATTATTCTTATTATCTTCATATTTCATATTACGTTTAATTATCTCTTTTAGTTTCTTATATTCACGTAAATAATCCAAAACTAGAGTTTTAGAGCTATTTATATTAACATAATCATCTTCTGTAATATCATATGCTTCATTATAAATAATATTACATAAATTATAATAATCTCCATATTCTATCAAATATTTATTATTATGTATATCATCAATATAATAACCTAATTCAAAATAAATATAATAGATAAATAAAATAAATATTAATATTATTATAAATCCCATAAATTTAATTTCATTGAATTTATAAAGGAATATTAATGCCAGAAATATAAATAACATTATTAATCCATTTTTCCATAAAAAAATATATTTCTTTATATTAATATAATCAAAATCATCTTTTATTATATAATTATATAAATTCCATCTTATTGTATATAATTCCATCTTATTATATATTAATACATTGTTTTTCTAATTGTTTGAAATAATCAAATTTCCATTTTACCGATGTTATCATATATAAATATAAAATTATTATTATTAACAAAAATAAATATAAATATATTATCATTTTCTAATTTCCTCTAAGATAATTAATAATTGGTTTATATATATAACTATCTATCATCGTCAATCCCTTATAAATATACTCATTAAATTCATTCTTTCCATCAGAACTACTTAATATCACTTGGATTATTATATATATCACTACTATATTTAATATTACTATGAAAAGTATATAAAGGATTGTTAGGAAAAATGGAATACTCGTATTAGTATTAATAAGAATCTTAATATTAATATTCTTTATTTTTTCATTTATATTCATATTAAGTTTATTAAAATAATCCAATTTATCATCTGAAACATTCGTATAATATGGCAACTCTTCATTATATTTCTTTATCATCTTAACTTCATTATTATCCAATAATGATATAAATGTCATCGTAATATTTTCCTTATATAATGGTTTATTTTCAACTGTTGTAGTGCAATATTCCTTAAATTTTTCTTGCATTACTGCGTCAAATACAATATATTCACGCAAATAATTATATAAATTATAAATTATTATTTTCTGTTCTAAACAATTTTCATTATTTTCTGTTTTAATTCCTTCTTCAAAAATCTTATTTAATTCATCTATACGTGATGGATCATATAAGATATTAAAAAATACCTCATCTATTAATATATCTTTTTGTTCATCATCCGAATAAATTAATATATAATCTGAAACTTTACCATCTATTTCCTTTTCTCGTTTTTCTATTTCTTTATATGGTATATAAACATATTCTTTATAAATTTTCTTGAAAATAAATAAATGAATTATACTATAACCTATTATTACTATTAATATTGTTAAAAATAAACTGTTTTTATCTATTTCACTTGGATTTGCTATATAAACTTTATCTACAACTTTTGCATATAATAATAATATAAAATAAAGGAATATGTAAATTATTAATAAATATATCATATAAATACCAATATTAAATAATGTTAAATTTTGTTTCTGTTCCGTTAATATATAAAATCTGTCGAAATCATAATTTGTTTTAGTACATCTCGTTATTGACTTACTTAAATAATCCAATGTTAAACCTCTTGTTGATGTTGAACCATTTACAAATAAATAAATAATATTCATTATCAAATCATACAATAATTTGAAAAATGCAACAACACTTAATAATAATATAAAAAAAATCATAAATATTGCAACATATACCAATAACTTCAAACTTAATTTAAAAACCTGCACATAATCCGCAAAATAAATTTTATTTGGATCTATTACAAAATCATCCATTTCTTTTCCTTCCTGTTTCGCCGTTTGTATCTCTTCTAATTTCTCTTTTGACTTCCCCTCATTCTTTATTGAATCATATAAACCTCTAATACTTTTTATCGTCTCCAAATATTCATTGTTATCCTTATATATTTTATTGTCTTGAAGTTTTTTAATTAACTTATCTTGATTATTTAATTTATCAAATTCATCTTTTTGCAGTTTCTCTCCTTTTTCCAATTTTTGTTTTATTGTCTTTAAACTTTCAAATAATTGGGATGCTTCCTCAAATTCTCCGTTTACTTCTGTTTCTTGTGATAAATATTTAATTATCATAGCATTAAATCTTTCTTGTATCTTTTGTATCTTCTCCTTCTTCTTCTCATCCGTCTCTTTCTCATAATCCTTTTTCCATTGACCCTTCGTTGGACTTAATATTTCCTTATATTTATCCAAAAAACCCAATCTTTCTATCTTATCCGCATCATCCTTTTCATATCTAGTTAATAATAATCCTATTTCATCATAATTCACTAAAACTACTGTTGATAATCCCGTAAAATCAAAATATTTATCAATATTACCTTTCTTAAATTCTTCCTGAACTTTCAAATCACTAAAAAAGTTCTTATCATAATTATATAACTCTTTCGTTAATTTCTTTATAAATTCTAAAAATAATTCATTCAATGATTTATATAATCTATGTAATAATCCTATAAATTCTTCTATATTATATGAATATAAATAACTATCCTTTTCTATCTTATAATCTTCCAATATTATCCTACTACTATTCGAATTCTTAACCTTAATTATTAAATCCTTTAAATCATTTATTTTCTTCGTAATTTCAGGTATATTTTTTATTAATTTATCTATTATTTCATCTTTTAATAGAGTCTTCGGAAAACTAAATTTAATTAATTTATCTTTTATCTTTTTCCCAAATTTTTCATTAAATTTATTAAATCTTTCTTTAAATCCTACTCCTCCTTTCTTAACTTCTTCTTCTTCTTTCTTAACTTCTTCTTCTTCTTTCTTAACTTCTTCTTCTTCTTTCTTAACTTCTTTACTATAAATATTAGTAATAATCTTATCAATTTTTTTATCAATGAAATAGGGTATATATATATCTTTATAAATTAACTTGAGATTATTATCTGTATTATATAAATCAGTTAAATTATCTATGAATTTTATAAATGTTTCAAATATATTTTTATCATAACCACCAGTTTGTTTCTTAGGTTTCTTAATTAAATTTATGATATCCTTAAAATTAGTGTCATCAAACTTTTTTTGATAATAAGTGATATTATTTTTCTCTTTTTCATTATCAAATATAATATCACTATCATTAATACCAATATCTTTTTTATTTTCAAATATTAAACCAAAATTCTTAATAATACTATCATTTAATTTATGCAATTTTTTCAAATATTCTTCCTTATTATCTTTTTTAGTTTCTATAAATTTTATTAATTCCTTAAAATTATTAAATATATCCATTTAATTATAATAAATATAAATTATTATAAATATTATTAATATCAAAAACATTATGAAATAATATGCATAAACAGATATTAATTTATAATTACATATATTATATATATCTACTACCACATTTTGAATCGTATTTTGAACCTTCATTATTTCACTATAAATATAATTATAAATATCCTTATTCTTTCCAAAACTCTTTTCCATCTGTTTATTATACTCAAATGTCTTATTAAATAACATTAAATCATCAAATCGTAAATATAATATTGGATTTATTTTTTTTCTCGCCAAATTTATATTCTTCAAATAAAATATATTATATGTCGCAAAAAAATCCTTTGCCTCCTCCGTTAAATCATTATCTATATAATATTTCACCAATTGATATGTGAATAATGCTGATAATATCTTATCTTTATATAATTTTCCATTTTTATCTTTAAGAGATTTGAATGTTTTCACATCGATATTAGAAATAGGTGCAATATTATTATGTATTTCATCCGTTATTTTTTTGATATATAAATATAATTTAGAAACACTAATATTATTCCTTATATCATTACATTTACCATAAACAAAATCATAATCAAACTCTGTTTTTTTATTCAAATAATTACATATTTTCTCAGAATTTATAAAATCCGCATTTATATTATTATAAATTATATTATTTGCAACATTTACTCTCTTTCCCAATGCCGTAATATTATTATAATTAATTATATAATAAATAATACCTATTATCATTATTAAATAACAATACCATTTCGTATATTTAAAAGTCTGTTTATATTTATTATCCTTATCAAATCCATATTCCAAAATCCATAATTTTATTAATATAAATATTGGTGTAGTTATAAATAATAAAAACATTATATCTATCGAAAAATAATCATTGAAATAATATAAATTCTTTATCTGTAAAAATAATGGACTGTCTATTAATCTGGGGTTATCTTTCATATATAAAAATGATGACAATTTCAAATAATTATATAAATTATATATTGTATCTACCAATAACCATAATAATGAAAATAATAATAATAAAAATACAAATATTAATAATTTTTCACTTAATTCATTATGTTTGCAAAATATACCTGCCTGTTTATTTATCTCAATAATTACATTATAAAAATCCTTCTTTTCTTCATAATATTTATTCATTAATTTAAAGGTTTTATCCAAGATTTCCATAAAACTTTTTTTTAAATATTCCATTCTTCTAAATATTATAATGATTTAATTATCCATAATATAATAAACACTAATATTGGAAATGATAATCTCACTAAGAATTCCTGAAATGTTGTTAAATCTGTGCTACTTATATATGCTGTTAAATAATGACATCCAATTTTTTCTAATGAAATACCTAATATTATAACTATTGATAATATAAATAATTTTAATACTTCGCGTTTTGACATTACCATTCTATCCCAAAATGAATATTCTGGATATCTTTTTTGTTGTTGTTGTTGTTGCTGTTGTACTTGTGCTTGTTGTTGTTGCATATGCATCTGAACCTGTTCCTGTTGTTGTTGTTGAAATTCATAATTAGTGAATTTTTCTTGTTGTTGAGGTTTTTTTACTTGAGCTATTGGTTTTTGTGGTAGTTTAACTTCATAATCTTCATAATTTTCTATTTCATCTCCATTATTAAGTGAATAAGCCATATTTAATTCAGTCATTTTATATCTATATATAATTATAGATTAATATTTATTTTATTAATTTAAATTAGGAAATGGCAAATTACGATACTATTTTAAATATAACATCTATTGTATTATTACTTTTAATTTTATTTATAATTATCTTTGGTTGTAGAAATAAGAAATATAGAGAACAATTTACTGATAAAAATGATAAAAAAGAAGATGATAAACCTACTTTATCTGCCTTCGAAAATAAAGTTCTAGAACAATTATCCAATGGTGAATTAACAACTGAAGCATTCACCGATTTAATAAAAAAAGAAAAATTTACTCAAGATAATCTAAATAATGTTATTAATTATGTTGAACATTCTAAAGGAGTTATTTAATTATCATCCTCCTCTTCTTCATCTTCCATCTCTTGTTTAATCATTAATTCATTTCTTCTATATTTATCAAATATATTATCTCGTGAATATTCATTTTTATCCTCATCTTCGCTCAATTCTTGGTCCTCATTCAAATACTTGAAATCCTTGAAATTTGATTTATAATTCGGATTTAATAATGGTTTAAACTCACTCATATTAGTTAATAATGGTTTATAATACTTAATTACATAAGTTATAGAATGATTTATCCCTCTAAAATCATATAAATTTCCATCTGCCGTCTCAAATCTAAATGTTATTTTTGCCAATTTGCCTATAGGATGAAATTCTCTTATTGGAATCTTTGTTAATTCTACCTTCTCATCATTAAAACCTACTCCACTTACCTTAAATTTTGCTATCCCTTGATTATAATTATTATATGCCAATGAACCAAATGCGTGTTCTTCTATCTCTGGTGATCTAATTATTATATACTTTTCACCTATGAAAAATACTATACCAGGCGATATTATCTGATATAATCCCGAATTTACATTATAAAAACTGTGATACATTTTTAAAAAATCCGTATTTCCTTCATATTTATCTATATATTTATATAATAATCCATCATTTTCCTTTTTTATATTTAAATTAAATCCTAATGTCTCCGCCAATGAACTAATACTCATATTTAATATAAATGGATTTTTACAAGTAAATATTATTCTATTCGTTAATTCTGATGGATTACTTAAATTAGCCATTTGAATTGGTGCTGATAAATTATTTAATAACATCTGTGAATTAAATGCAGGTATAAATGTCTGAATTGTATAATTACCCGGCACTATCTCTATCTTATTAAATATTAATGGATTTGTATTTAAAGGATTTAAACCATTATTTACAATTGGATCACTTGAACTATTTGCAATATAATAATAAATATTATTATTATATTTATCTACCGAATACATAGTTCGAGGAATACTTGCATCTATAACATCAATTCCTATAACATTTTTAAAAGGAATATTAAAATTAATAACATAATTATTAGGTTCAGGATAATTTAAAAAATCTCTTTTTTTACTATCGACCAAAAATAAATAATTTTCCTTTATACTATTCTTTTTCAAAAAATCAATATCCTCAATTGACATTTATTTGTATTATAATATTTCTTTATTTATTAAAAAAAATGATTATCTTTATATATTAAATTTATAATAACAATGCTTTACGCTTATAAGTATAATCTTTTAGATCAAGCTTTTCAAAATTTGCGTTTTTTAGGATTTTCTGTAAGATGTTCTATTCCTCCTACTACTAAAGCTATTGCATTACATGAATGGCGTTTGCTAACAATAAAAAATATTAAAAACTTTGAAAATGAGTGTTTCAATAATAATAATGGTGATGTTATCGACCGTTTGTTGACTTCTTCTTACAAGAGGGAAGACTTGAAAGCTTCCAAGAAAAGTAAGAACAAGTGCAAGAAGTGCTGAAATTCAAAAAATACTTTTTTTGTTATTCGAATAAAAAATAATAAATTAATTATTCTATTTATAATAGAAATGTCTGCTATTGATGAAAAATTCTTATTTGAATACTTCTTAGGTTTATTAGGTCAAGTTAAAGTATTTCATTGGACTACTATGAAATATTCTATTCATAAAGCCTTAGATGACCTCCACGCAACTTTAAGTAGTGATATAGATGAATTAATGGAAGTTTATATCGGCAAATATGAAAGACAACCAATTGATATATTCAATATCTCTATGAATGCCACCAGTAATACAAAAGATTTATTTAATTATCTTAAAGAACAACGGGAATTAATTAGAGGAATCAGAAACAAAAATTTTAAAAATTGTTGCGAAATACAAACTATACTCGATAATATGTTATCTGCTATTAGTAGAACTATCTATTTATCAAACCTAAATTAACTTAAGTCATTACAACAATTGACACCATCCGTAAATTCCAATATCCTATAAACATAATTCTTTAATGAATTTTTAATCATCCTCTTATCCTGATTTGGTGTATTCAAAATATTTATTATATTCAATAAACAATTGTTAATATCCGAATTATATTTATTACTTGCTATTATTTTATTTATATCATCCAAATAATTAGGATGATTATATAATATAATTTTATCCACTACTTCCTCTACTAATCTATGATTTCTCATTTAATCAATTATGATTATTTTAATTTTTATTATTCTTATATATAGAATTAAATGTTTTCTAACTGTTTTTCCTGTGAATCTCCTATTATCTGGAGTTTAAAATTCATCCTATTATTTATACTTCTATTTTTTATATGTGCTTCTATCTATATTTATTATTATAAATCACTTGATAACATAAAACATAATGAATCTAAAGGTCTCTGAATTATCTGAGAATTTATTTTAATCTTTGGATTAATCATTGAAGTTTTCTTAACCAATTCCTTTAAAAATCCAGATTTTTCTATTATAAATTCTGTTATTTTTGTATTATTATATGGATATGTATAAATCTTAAAAAATTCATTTATATTTACCAATAATATTGTTTTAAATACTATATAACTGTAAATATTACATCTATTACACCACATCTTATCTTTATATGTTTCCTTCAATCGCAAAATCTGATATGTTTTTAATAAAGAATATTGTAATTCTATCTTATATAATTCCAAAAAATCAATTTTATATTTACAACTTACATATGCTATATGAACTAATGTAGCCCAAAATTCAACTATAGTCTCATTTAATATTAATATAGTATCTTTTGTTATCTCAAAATGTTCCATTAATTTATATTTATCACCTTCATTAAAATTATCATTATCAATCAACTTATCATGATGTATTATTTCGTGTATTATAACCTTGGGATATTCCTCCTCTCTAAATATAAATATCTCATTTCCTAATTTATATGTAAAACCACTATTAATATTTTTTGCCGTTAATATCCTATCAATTTCCAAAATCTTTTTAATAGGACTCATTATTAAATTTATTATTATCTCTTTAGTCTTATTTCCTATTTTATATGCCCTTTTAATAACTTCTCTAATCTTAAATCTATTTATTTTATCCGATTTACGAAAATAAACCATACATTTTATATTATTATATTCATAATTATAAATTGAATCAATTATATCAATATAATCCAATACTTCTTTTATTGCATAAGGACCTTTAAAATGCCGTTTTAATAATTCTTTATTCATAAAATTGGGGTAATTCCTTAATTATATCTTTTAAAAATTTTTCATTTTTCAATTTATCCGCAACTTGTAACAATTTTATTGACTTTATATCATTACTATTATTACTCCAATAAATACTCCTATTTCCAAAATCATTTACTATTAATGTTTTTATCTCCTCCTTTAACTTACTCTCATAATTAATATCATCATTTTTCTCCACTAATAACCATTTCTTATTATTATATTTATACCTATCCTTTATTTTTTCATATATATATAATGCAATATTATAATGAGAAATATTAATACAGTTGTCTATCAAAATTTCTATATCTCTAGATGTCATTTATATATTTAAACATTATAATTTTAAATTAATTTATAAAATAATGTCTCTTATAAATCCTTATAAAATTTTAGGTCTTCCTGTTGGAAGTTCCATTGAAGATGTTAAGAAAAAATATAAATCTATTGTCCTTAAATCACATCCCGATAAATTAAATAATATTACTGATATTAATGAACGTAATATTAAAATTAAGGAATTTATTGATACTACCAATGCATATAATAAAATTCTTAAAGGTGATGTAGAAGATTTTAATTATGATTTTGATGAAAATTTTGATTATGATAATTATAAATTTACTTATGAAGATTGGCAAGAAACTATGAATTCTATTAAACAATCCGAATTATTCAAAAATGTAGTTTCTATGATTATGAATTTTAAATCTAAATCCACCAAACATAATATTAATGTCGATATTAACTATAATGATTATTTTAGCAATTCTAAAAAAAAATTACGACTATTTCTAAAAAAAATTGATGAACCCGTTTATATCAATCTTGATTGTAAAAAATATCCTAATTGTACCATCAATTATTTTGATAATAATGATAACGAACACGAAATAAATATTACTATGAACTTAATTAATGATAAAATTATTAATAATGGTTTCTATCATCTAGATGATAATAATTATCACTTATATTATGATATGCAGATTGATACCATCGATTATTTAACCGGAAATTCTAAAGAACTCCTATTTATCAATAAAGAAATTCTTAAAATTGATATTCCACCTTTCACCAAAGAAATTATCATTAATAATTATGGTATTAATAATTCCAATCTTATCATCAAACTTATTTATAATCCCATCGAAAAAGAAAAATGGAATATTTTGTCTGATGATAATAAAAATATTCTCATTTCCATTCTAAATAAATTAAAAATGATATAAAGATTTAATGTTTATTAAAAACATATAATAATAAATGCCGTCTGCTAAAAAACCAGTTGAGACTAAAACCACCGCAGAAGTTCCTACAGAAACAACTGTTATTCCTGAAGTTAAAAAACCTGTTGCAAAAGGCAAAACTGTTAAAATCCAAGCAGAACCAGTAGTTGAACCTAAAAAAGAAGAAGAAGTTGCTGAAGTAGCACCTGTGGTTGTTCCACCGGTAGAAGAAAAAGAAAGCGAAAATCTAGTTCAAGTTCTCGTTGATAAAATGTCAAGTCTTACTGTTCTTAATAAGGAAATCCAAGCTGTTCTTAAACAAGTCGCTAAGGATTATGATAAACTTAAGAAGATTGTAGATAAAATCCAAAAGAAACGCGAGAATGCACGTAAATCTCCATCTGGTTTTGCTAAACCTAATAAGATTTCAGATGAACTATGTGATTTCATCGGAGTTCCTCGAGGAACTGAAAAATCACGAACTGATATTACCCGATATATTAATACTTATGTTAAAGAACATAACCTTAATAAACCAACTAATCGTCGTGTAATTCTTCCTGATGAGAAACTAAAAGCCATTCTTAATATTAAAGAGGGTGAAGATGTAACCTTCTTTATTCTTCAACGTCTAATTTCTCATCATTTTCCTCCGAAGAATGTAAAATAAACTCGATATCTACGGAATCATCAACATTTAAATTACAATTATTCTTATAAAGATTTTGTATTTTATCATTCAATTTTTTTTCATCCATTAAATTATTAATTTGATCGATATTTAATTTATAATTGATTATTACTTTATTATTTGCCTGACTCGGTGATGTAATAATTACTATATTTCCTTTTTCTATTATCATCCGTTTATTAAATTTCCTTAATGAACCACATATAGTTCCTACACATTCAATATTCGAATTTGAATATATTAAACATCTACAATTTCCTAACATCCTAATAACTATTCCATATTCTTCTATATCATCATTCATATTATACATAACTTCCTTTGTCTTATTGAAATTCTTATTTGTCTTCTTATTTCTTATACTCGATTGATATGACATTTATATAATTATTACTAATTTATTATTTTTATATATAAGAAAATTATAATTACTTTATTTATTATATGAATAGTAATTTAGAAGAACATTTTTATTTAAATGATGTTTGGTGTCTCTATTTTCACGACCCATATGATATGAACTGGGAAACTAATAGTTATAAATTTATTACTACCATTAGTAGTATTGAAGATTTCATTGAAATTTATAATAACTTCCATAATCTATTATCTAAAGGTATGTTCTTTATTATGAGAGAGAATATTATGCCACGATGGGAAGATGATAATAATAAAAATGGTGGTTGTTTCTCATTTAAAATTAATAAAAATGAAGTTCTCGATAAATTCTTTGAAGTTTCCTCTCAAATCTTAGGTGAAACTTTAGGAAAATCCGATCTCATATCCAATAATATTAATGGTATTTCTATTTGTCCTAAAAAAAATTATCATATTATACGTATCTGGATTAAAAATAATAATAATCTAGCCAAAGATAATTACAATTTTATTATTCCCAATTATTCTACTTTAATGTATAAATCGCATTTAGATTCCATTTAATTTTAAATTTTCTATTAATAAAATATGTCTCTTAAAAATCTATTTTATAATAATTCAATTATAGTTAAAACCCTATTTCATATCAATGACAGTTGTATTAAAGTTATTGATGATAAAACCCGACTCATTACCAAGAATTATAAAACATCCAAATTATTCTTATTTATGCCTCTTCTTAAAGAACTTCTTGAAGAATTAATTAAAGATATAAATACTATCAAATTACTCATCACTGAAACTTTTGATTCTAAGTTAAATGGCTTTACTTATGAAATTAAATTAGCCGAAAATAAATTATTCGAAAATATTACCAATCTTTATAACTTCAAATATTATATTCATCTTAATCTTGATAAGATAAATAACAAAAAAATAAATAGTCATCTTTCTATGGATAAAAATAATATTTATGATGATTTTAATCCTGTCAATAATATTATTATTATGATTATTCTAAATTACTTCGAAAATGAACATCCCAATTACTATAAAAAAGTTGTTCTTGAAGACCAACTTAAACCCCTCCTTAATCTTCATTCTTTTGAGCTAAACATAATCTAACAGTTCCCATTGATGCAATTGAATACTGCAAAATAATAGGATACGAATTTTTTAAATAAATTTCTACTGTCGTACACAAATTAGTACATTTCGTAAAAATACTTAAATATTTTAAACTGAAAACTCCTTGTATAATCTCCTTATCACTATCACTATCACTTTTCTTCATATTTATATTTTGTGATTTCTCTGTTCCTAATATTGTCTCCTGACAACAAAATTCACCCTGACAACTTAAAACTAACTTATCATTCACATTCTTTATTTCTATATATTCCGCTAAATTATGCATATCTCTTATTATTTTTTGTAAATATGCCGATGGCATCGTTATAATTGTATTGAAATCCTGTGGTGGTATATCCACATTCACTACATCTATATCCAACATCGATAATTTATATGTAGTCTTTACATTTCTTTCACCATTTTCAATAGTAATTCCTAAAATATTTGGATCACTCTTTAATATAAATAATGATAATATATCACTATTTGTTATCGTCTTTATTAACATATGAAATTTTAACATATTTATCCCTACATATAACTTCTTATCACAATGATATTTCTCAAACTTTTCTGCCTCCAATTTAAGATGAATTAATACTATATGTGTATTATCTAATGCTATTATTTTCATTCCAGTTTCATCAAATTCTAAATTTACATCCATTAATATCTCCTTCATCGCATCTATCACCAATTTTATTGTTGATGCTTGTACCGTTTTTATATTCAATAAATAATCATTATTATTATTATTCATTATTTTAATTAATAATTAATAATTATGGTTTCTTTAAATATAATTATTATGTATATATAAATAGTTATCCTTCTTATCCTCTTCTTTTTTTATTTCCGGTGTTATTACCGTTTTTATTATTTCTGTTGTTGTTTTTATCTTATCCACTGTTGGATTATTATAAATATCCGTTATTTGTCCCAATATCTTATCTTCCTTTGTCTCATTCTTCCTTAATCTTGCATATTGTTCCTTTATTGTCCTATTTAAACTTTCATAACTATGATATTCCATTTCTCTTATAACTTAACTGTATTTTTTTTAATATATTTACTCATTTCCTCATCATAAGCATCACAAGTGCTTCTTATTTCATCCCAATGACTTTCTTTTTTTTCTTCCTTCATTTCCACTATCTCCCATAATTCCATTAAAGTTTTTAATTGGTTCTCGTTATTTTTCTCAAATACTTCTCTAATCTTATTTATCTCCATTCCTTCAGGCGCCTGTTTAACTATCTCATTCATTATTAATATAAAGAATTATTTTATTATTCTATTTAAAATGACACATTCTATATCTATCTTAATGCCTATTTATAATGGTATCGAGTTTTTAGATCAATCCCTTTCATCTATCATTAACCAAACTTATAAAAATTGGGAACTTATTATTGGTATTAATGGTGTTCCTATCAACTCCACCACTCATCTTAAAGCTATCGAGTTAGCTAATAATTATAATAACTATGATATCAAAGTTATTTATTATGATTCCAATGGAAAACCTGCAACTCTTAATAAAATGGTAATTGATGCCAAATTTGATTTTATTGCTCTAATTGATGTCGATGATATATGGATTAATAATAAACTTGAAAAACAATTACTTTATTTAAATACTTATGATGTCATCGGAACCGCTTGTCAATATTTTGGTGATACTACCCATTATCCCAATATTCCTTATGGTGATTTATCCTTTTTTAATTTTTTTCATTTTAATCCCATTATTAATAGTAGTGCTATTATTAAACGTATTTATGCAAATTGGAATGAAAATGAATTTCTCGAAGATTATGATTTATGGTTAAAATTATATAAAGATAAGAAAAAATTTTATAATGTTGGTGAAATCCTTGTTTTACATCGTATTCATTCCAAAAGTTTTTATAATAACACCAATGATAATTATGTTAATATACTTAAAGAAAAATGGCTTAAAAATCCTTAAATTTTTTTTTCAATATATATAAGAACAATATTTATTTTATGACGTCTTCCTTTATAAATGATGCTATTATTAATACACATATTAATAATACATCTTGTAATTTAGCTATTGGTCTTAAATTATCAGGTAGAGGTAGGATTGATTCATCAAATCCTGCTAATATCTATGATTATTATGGTATTGGCTTGCAACTTTTAAGAAATTCTAATAATAATCGAGAATTTGCTATTATTGATACCAGCAATTTTAACAGAATTTCTTTTGCTATTACAAATAGCAATTCTTCTATTCTTTCTATTAATTCCAATAATACCATTCAACCTTTGATTATTAATAGCAACTTAGTTATCACAAGTAATAAAATTGGTATTGGAACTACTAATCCTACTAATAATCTTCATATTGTTGGTAATGTCGGTATTCACGGCGAACTTAATTTAAATAATAAACCTATAACCGGTGTTAGCGATTTTAATACCTCTAATTTTA
>Ga0247842_10001092_pt1 | contig 48317 bp, 54 predicted proteins | sample LaCruzMarch2015__3_FD_192411 | JGI IMG/M metagenome (GOLD analysis project Ga0247842, IMG submission 192411) | Freshwater microbial communities from meromictic Lake La Cruz, Castile-La Mancha, Spain - LaCruzMarch2015_19m | ecosystem: Environmental > Aquatic > Freshwater > Lake | place: Spain...
GAAACTATGAAATAAGGTTCATATAATTTAGAATCATAAAAACAATTAACAATATCCCACAGATCCCAAAGAGATTCATTTTTAGAGAATTTGTTCCATAAAGTTTTGCATTCTTTCAATTCTTTGATTATCTTGAAATCCATAATAGAATCAATTGATTAAGCCTATATAAAATTTTGTTTTAAGAAAAAGATTTGAAAAAAAGAAAAATAAATGCCTATGCTGCTATACGATTGGGGGTGGTAAAGAGCATAGGCAAGAAAGTTTTCTAAGCCTTAAATTATTTCGATGCCCAATTCTTCACTGATTTCCCTAGCGTGTGCGCTTGGTTTTGTGTAATCCATTTTCCCTAATATCCATGGAGATTTTACACCAGTTATGATTGTCATTACAGTTAGCTTTCCTTTCATGTCATCAGTAACTCTTGCTCCCCAGATAACGTTTGCGTCATCATCCAAGCTTTCTGTTACTAATTCACCTGCTCTATTAACTTCGTCAAGTGTCATGTCTGGACCACCATGTATATGGATTAAAGCTCCTGTTGCTCCTTTGTAGCTTATATCTAATAATGGGTTGCTCAAAGCTCCTTTTACAGCTTCTTCAACTCTATTATTTGTGTCAGATGCTCCAACACCGATAGCTGCTACTCCTCCATTTGTCATGATTGCCTTTACATCAGCATAATCCAAGTTAACTAATGATGGAACTGCGATTGTTTCTACGATTCCTCTGATCATTGTTGAGATCAATTCATTAGCTACTGCAAATGCTTGATTAATTGGCAAGTTTCCTGCAATATTAACTAGTCTGTTGTTATCAATTACAATGACTGTATCGCAAACCTGTCTTAGCTGTTGTAGACCGAATTCTGCTTTGTCTACTCTTGCTCTTTCAATTTTGAAAGGCATTGTTACTGTACCTATTACGATAGAGCCTGCGTCCCTTGCAACCTGAGCTACTACTGGTGCTGCTCCTGTTCCAGTTCCGCCACCCATACCAGCACATATAAATGCCATATCAGTGTGTTTCATTGATTCTTTGATTTCCTGCATGCTTTCTTGAGCTGCTTCTGTACCTTTTGTAGGAAATCCACCACATCCCAAACCTCTTGTGACATCTTTTCCGATTACAAACTTTTTGTCTGCTTCGGTTATGTTTAGATGTTGTTGATCAGTATTGCATGCTAATATTTCAGCACCCTTTATACCTCTCTTGTACAACCAACTAACCATGTTGTTGCCTGCTCCACCAACACCTATTACTTTGATGTTTGCTTGTCCTACTAAGTTCTCAAACTTAGTCTCTTCTATATTCTTTATTGCGTTTTCAACAATAAAATTCATCTGGCATCGACCCCCTTTATTTTTTTTATTTTATTTTTCATTTGGTATATTTATATTCTAGAACATATATAATCCATAATGGAAATATTTATATTCCAGTTTATTATTATTACCTCTAAGAAAAAGACAAGATGCTTACGCCAATAAGTGTCTCTAATACAAACCTTTTTCACCAAGAAAATTAATATATACGCCCGAAAGCCAGAGTTTTTCGCCAAAAAAACCTTGGTATTCTTAATTTTTTAATATAATAACTAAGATATGTAAATGAATTAATATTTAAAGATTTCTTATGTATAAAATATATATTAGAGAATATACTTTCATTTTATAGACGAGAAAAATTGCATAAAAATTTGATAATTTACTGATATCGACGATATACATAAAGGTATACTAGTCTATGTCACAAAAATTCCAGAATATAAGTGAATTTCTACTGTTGGATCTTCTTTCTGGCCTTTTCTAAAGCTTTTTGGCCAGAACCTATCCATCTTCTTATCTTGGCAGAGGGATTATATCCTAAGAATAGATTGATATCTTTTATCCTGCCCCACCACTTATTGAAATAAACAACATTATCTAATTTAAATTTAGAAGGTGTTAAAGGCTCTTCAGAGGCATATCCTATAGGTATTATTATTTGAGGCCTAGCTTCTTTGACTATCCCTAAGATACTCTTTACTTTATCTTCATCAAAAGCTCCTACCCAACATCCTCCTAATCCTTGGTCATGAGCCATTAAAAGCATGTTTTCAGCTGCAGCAGCTGCATTTTGCACAGAATATAATCTCTCTCCTCTTATCCCATAATATCTTTGAACTTCATGAGGTTTAGAACAAATAACAATATGATAAGGAGCATCTGCCATCCAGTACTGCTCAAAACAGGCTTCTGCTATTTTTTTTCTTTTGGTTTCATCGTCTACAACGATAAACATCCAGTTTTGGACATTTCCTGAAGAAGGTGCTGATCTTCCAGCTTCTAGAATCCTTCCTATTTTATCCATATCAACAAGTACTTTCTTAAATTTACGTACACTTCTTCTTGTTAGAATGCATTCTTCTGTTTCCATTACGGCCTCTTTTTATATATCATAATACTGATTATATATAAATGTTTTCTAAGAAAAAGAAATCTTATTTTTATTGTATATGGATATCAGTTAGGCTAGTTCCATATGTTGTGATATAACCTGACTGCATTTGCTGGTATAAATTGACTATTGCTTGTGCTGCAATTCTTGTCTGATTTGCATCCCAGCCAGCTACTAAGATTTGTGTTTTTCCATTATTATGTAAAGCTCTTATAATTCCTTTATTTTCTGGAATAGTTGAAGCTACTCCGCATGATGTTGTTGGTCCAAAAGTTAAACCGAGCAAATCTGCTGCTTCTCTATTTACACATGGTCCTCCAATAACAAATAGGTTATCCTTTGTTGGTAAGGGTTCATCATATATTGTTTGACCTATTTTTAGGAATCCTGCTATATCGATTGCAGCTATATTATCTTCACTAGATGCTGTCTGGCCAATTACTAGCTTAAAGTTGTCTGAATTTGAAGTTGATTTTATAGAACCTATTATTTCAGCTAAAGTCATTTCATCACATATTAGATTAAGTTTTCTTATTGTCCTTTCAGTAGGTACTGAAAATGCATTAGGAGGTATTATCCATTCCAAATCATCTGTTAAGAAAGTATTATTTAGGATGTCTGGCTGAATTGTTTGTGTGTTTGATGATAATACTGTATAATTGCATTCAGAAATATCAGACAAATCTTTTAAATAATGTGCTTCATAGTCATTTTCATTACCTTCTACACGAAAGTGGATTATAGAATCAACATTAAGAGTGCTATCATGAGGCAAAAATTCGTATGCTATACCTGATTTTGTATAAGGTTCATTTTTATTTCTAACAAGGTATAAACAACTAGTATTCATTCCTTTTATAACTGTTGCACTACCAGCACATACACCATGATTACAGAATTGACCTGGTTGACAAATATATCCTGGAGAGCCTGGAACAGGAGAATCTGTACAACATATTGTATACTTAGCAGCAGGGATACTGGCACTATATACTCCAAGATATTCATGAGCGCAAACACCCATGCAGCATTCCTTAAAAGTAGTGTCAGGAGCAGGGTTACGGCCACATACATACTCAGGACTACTATCCCTACAACATTGATCATTAATAGAATTGATTTGTTGCCTATTGCAAAAATTTGTGCTTAAACAACCAGACTTATCAAATTTACATTCTAGACCAGCATAACCAGGAAGAAGTGGCGGATAACATCTTAATATTCCTCCTGTAAAAGGAGTACCCAAGCTATCAGTTAAGTTTGTACAGTCCTTTCCATTCAGAGGATTAGGAGCTGTAGTATCACACTCTTCTACAGGATGACCATCAACAATAAGGGTATTAATATAACCATCTCCACAATAAGAGGCTGGAATAGAAGAGTAGGTAATTTTTGATGATACAGTTACAACTGATAAACTAATCATGATTGCTAATATCAATAATAATGTTATTTTTTTCATTTTCATGGTTCAGATACTGCTACTGTACCTCCAACACCATACCTGCCACTATATGTTCCAACTGGTGAAATTGAATCTGATTTATACCAAAATCCTGAACCTACATTCTGTCTGCCGTTGCTTAATCCCCAATAACCTGCAGTATATTGTTCAGCAAAATGCCATATCCAATAAGCGCCATCTTCTCTTTGATAAGCCGGTTTATCTCCATAATCTAATCCATCTGGGCTTTCAATATATATACCTGCTGCAGCTGCTCCTGTTACTATATAATAAGGCCTACATGTCTGCTGGAAGCATTTTTGTTTGGCAGTACAGTCAACATCGCTGCTGCACTCATTGATATATTTTTCAAATCTAGGAACTGTAAATGTAAGCGGATTATAATTGAGTATACTTGAAGTTATTTCCTCACCATCCATATATATTTTGACATTATTTCCTAGAGGAATAGATGCACCAAACAGAGTTATAGTTGCTGGTAAATTAAACCCCTTGCTATATGGTGTTTGTTGAGTATTAACATCAACAGAATCTGTTGTAATCGAAATAGATTGTGATAAACCAGATCCTGAAAATGATAATGGTGATACAAATTCTATAATTCCTGCTTCATTAGTATATCTTAATTTAATATTTGAAAAAGAAAATTCATTGATAATTGAATTATCTATAATCAAATTGTCTCCGCTAAGGACAACATTATATATATTTCCGCCAATAATTTTGATAGTATCTGATGGCATTTGATCTTTAAGCGAAGTCAAAATGCAATCTCTTATAATAATATTGTTTAATATCTGACCAGAATTACTTTGTATAGTAATACCTCCTGCAATAGAATAGCCGCCACAATTTAATTCTACATTGTCTGCAGAAATGGTTAGGCAAGGTGATGATTGATACGTCATAGAAGATAAATATAAATCTCTATCTAATGTAAAAACCGTGCCTGGCTGATCAATAATTGTTCCGCATCCTATGCTATACAAGTTATTACCTTCGACAAAAAGTGTCGGATAACTTAGTTCAGCTGCTCTTGCTTTATAATCAGATAATATATCAATTACTGAATCAAGGTCAAATTGATTAGCCATATAAAGATTAAGAGTATTTATGGTTGTATCTAATTTAATCTGTGCTCCATAAGGATAACCAACTACGATATAGATAGCATTTCTATTATCTCCTCCAGATTCTATCTCAAAAGACGATCTTGAAATGCCTAATGCGCTTGCTAATTTTGTAGATGAAGCTATTATATCATTTGTAGAATAACCTGGTATTGAATAACTAGGTATTATTATTTTGTACTGAGAAGGATTCATTGATACAGAAGATAAAAAACTATAGATAGATGGTGAACTAGATGGAATATAAAATTCACCTGCTTGGCCAGTTATTTTAGAATTTGAAAACATATAACCTATACCTGCAAGGATTAAGATTCCTACAATCAGTGCTAATATAACGGATAAATTATCACTACTCTTTTTCATTATACAAGTCTTAGAGATAGGTATATATAAATCTTTTTAAAACATAAAAAACCAATACCTTTTTATATGTTCTAATTTAAGTTAAAACTATGGATATCTTAAAAGAGGTTTTATCAAAAATAAAGCCATCAAAAGATGAAGAGGTTCTGATAGATAAGAAAATAAAAGATTTCATGTCAAAGATCAAAGTAAGAGATGCTGAACCAATCTTAGGAGGTTCTGGAGCAAAAGGAACATGGATTAGAGCAGCAAATGATGCAGATATATTCATCATGTTTGATGCTAAAAAATATGCAGGCAAAGATGAACAATTAAGCGATGTTCTTGAAAAAGAACTGAAAAGATCATTTAAAGGATTAGAAAGGCTTCACGGAAGTCGTGATTATTTTCAGGTAAAAGAACCAAATTTCACTTTTGAGATGGTCCCTATAATAAAGATAAAAGATTCTAAAGATGCTATAAATATAACTGATGTCAGTCCTTTGCACGCAACTTTTGTAAAATCAGCTATTAAAAAAAATAAAAAATTAGCAGACGAGATAAGATTGATAAAACAGTTCTGTAAATCTAACAAAGTTTATGGCGCTGAATCTTATATCAATGGATTTTCAGGATATATGTGTGAATTGTTAGGAATATATTATGGAAGTTTTATGAAATTAGTTCAGGCTGCTTCAAAATGGAAAGATAAGGAAATCATAGATATAAAAAATTTCTATAAAGGGAAAAATGTTTTGATGGAGATGAACAAGTCAAAAACTTATTCTCCTATCATATTAGTTGATCCTGTACAAAAAGATAGGAATGCTGCTGCTGCACTAAGTTCTGAAAAATATGAAATTTTCATAAAAAAAGCAAGAGAATTCTTAAAAAATAAAAGTATAAGATATTTTGAAGAAAACAGATTTGATGCTGAAAAGCTTAAAAAAGATTCTATAGTTGTTGAGATTGAAGTTTTGGAAGGAAAAGAAGATATTATAGGAGCCAAATTAATCAAAGTTTTTAATCTGATAAAAGGAAAACTAATCAAAGAAGAATTTGATATAAAAGATCTAGGATGGTTCTGGGACAAAGGTAAAAAAGCTTATTTTTATTTTAAGATCCCTAAAGATCTAGACAATATACAGATTATTGAAGGCCCTCCAATAAAAATGGAGAGATTTGCTGAAGATTTCAAGAAAAAACACAAAAATACTTTTGTAAAGAATAATATTGTCTATGCAAAAGAAAAAAGAAAGTTCACAAAAGCAAAAGATTCTATTAAAAATTTATTGAAAAATGAGTATGTTAAGGAAAGAACTAAATCAGTCAAGATATTATAATGTCATTTTTAGCTCAAATATTAGAAAATATAGGAATTTTTGCAGTTAATATAATCTCTCAGATGGGTTATTTTGGAGTTTTTTTCTTGATGGTTCTGGAAAGCATGGTATTTCCTATACCTTCAGAGCTGGTTATGCCTTTTGCAGGATTTATTGCATATCAAGGAAACTTTAATTTTTTATTAGTAATTTTGTTCAGCTCATTAGGAAGCATTGTCGGATCATTGATATCTTATTATCTAGGAAAATTTGGCGGCAATCATATGATAATGAGATATGGAAAATATTTTTTATTGGATGTCAAAGATCTTAAAAAAACAGAGCATTGGTTTTCTAAAAAAGGAGAATCGACAATATTTATCGGTAGGCTTATTCCTGTCGTTAGGCATCTTATCTCTATACCTGCTGGAATAGGAAAGATGAATCTAACTAAATTTTGTATCTACACAATTGCAGGAGCAACAATCTGGAATACTTTTTTAGCTTATCTAGGATATCTTCTAGGAAAAAACTGGAATTTGGTAAGACAATATACAGAACCCATATCAATAGTTGTAGCAGTCCTTCTTTTATTAGGTGGGATCTATTTTGTTTATCATCATATAAAAGATAAACTAAAAAATAATAAGTAATTAAATAAAACTATGTCTTACAATCTCTTGATAGATTGTAACATTTCCTAAGACCCAAGTTTCTACAGCAACTGCAATTACTAAAACAACAACTGCGAATAGTAATGTAACTAAAGTGCCTTTTAGTACTCTAAAAAAACTTTGTGACATAAATTTCTCAGTTATTATCCCTCTGGAAATTACACCCCCGGCTGTTGCTGATGAAACATAAGCAAATGCTTCTAATAAGGTATGTGTTATTACTATTGCCAATACCAGTAAAAAAGCATATATTGGATTACCTGCTGTGTCTAAAGCATAATTTTTTGCAAATAGACCAAAGATTGTTCCCCAGACAGAAGCGTTCCATGTCAATAAGAATATTCCTCCGTCTCCTAATAAAAATGCAGTTATGAAGATTATTATCAAAACACTTATGTTGTTGTTTAAGATATCTCCAAATCTTTCAATACTAAAAGCATTGCCAGTTACACCGTATAATATATTTACTTGGCTGTTAAATATGTGGTTAGTTGCTAATGAAGTCATGTTAATAGAAAAAAATGCAAATCCAAGCAATACTCCTAAGAAAAACAGGATATATATCCTAAAAATATGTTTATGATTCTGAAAAAAAGTTATTAATGTAAATTTTTTGCTTTTAGTTTCCTGTATCTCTTCTGATCTTAATAATACTTTAAGTGTTGGATAAAACATCAAGGATATCAAAGCAACTGCAACTAAAGCAGGATCTTCTGGAAACAACAAAACAGAAAGTCCTATCCCTATTATAGAGAAAGTTATTCCTAGAATAAATGCAAATATAGCTCTTTTCTCAATAAGTTTTACAGGGTATAACTGTTCTAGCATATTATTATCTTAGAATTGGTAGTATATAAATGTTGATGAAATTATTTTGGATCAGCTTATTTGTTAAAAACCTTTATATATCTCTTTCTATAATAGAATAGTATGGATTATATACAATTGGTAGAAGTTTATCAAAAGCTTGAATCAACAACAAAAAGGCTGGAAAAGACATTTATCATTTCAGAATTCTTAAAGATAATACCTGAAGAAGAATTGTCACATACAGTTCTTCTTCTTCAAGGATTAGTATTTCCAAACTGGGATGACAGAAAGATAGGGATTGCAGCACGTTTAGTGATAAAATCAATAAACAAAGCAACAGGAATAAATTCTGAAAAAGTAGAGAAAGATTGGACAAAGATAGGTGACTTAGGTGATGTAGCAGAAAATCTAGTCAAAGAAAAAAAGCAGATAACATTATTCTCAAAAAGCTTGACAGTAAAAAAAGTATTTGACAACATAAGGAAATTATCTGCATTAGAAGGAGAAGGTACAGTTGATAAGAAAGTAGGATTGATTGCAGAATTATTAACATCAGCAAAACCAATTGAAGCAAAATATATCATAAGAACATTATTAGAGGAATTAAGGGTTGGAACAGCTTCAGGAACATTAAGAGATGCTATTGTTTGGGCATATTTCAAAGAAGAAGCTGGTGTCTCTTATGATGAAAAAGAAAAACAGATTGAAGTAGATGATAGAGAGATTTATAATAAGATAGCTGAAAAAGTTCAGAAAGCTTATGACATGTCAAATGATTTTAGCTTGGTTGCAAAATCTGCTAAAAAAGGAAACTTAGAAGATATTGAACTTGAAGTTGGAGTTCCTATAAAAGTTATGCTAGGTCCAAAAGAGCCAGATGCAAAAACAGCTTTGGAAAGAGTTGGAACACCTGCTCAAGCAGAATTCAAATATGACGGATTTAGGATGAATATCCATAAAAACAAAGACAAGATAGCTTTATTCACAAGAAATTTGGAAAATGTTACAAAACAGTTTCCTGATGTTGTAAAGTTTATAAAAGAGCATGTAAAAGGTGAGAGTTTTATTCTTGATTCAGAATGTGTTGGTTACTCTCCAAAAACTGGAAAATATCTTCCATTTCAGAATATTTCTCAAAGGATCAAAAGAAAATATGATATAGAAAGCATGGCAAAAGAATTTCCGGTTGAATTAAACATATTTGATTGCATGTATTATAATGGGGAAAATTTATTGAAAGAACCTTTTGAAAAAAGAAGAAGTCTGATAGAAAAAATAGTAAAACAAGAAACAAAAAAAATAGTCTTGTCAAAATCAAAGATTGTAAAAACACCAGAAGAAGTTTCAAAATTCTTTAAAGAATCGTTAAATGCGGGTAATGAAGGATTGATGCTAAAAAAACTAGATGCTCCATATAAACCGGGGGCTCGAGTCGGGTACATGGTCAAATTAAAAGAGACAGAAGAGCCGTTAGATTTAGTAATAACAGAGGCAGAATGGGGTGAAGGCAAAAGGACAAAATGGTTCTCAAGCTTTACTTTAGCATGCAGAGATGAAAATGGTGATTTTGTAGAGATTGGAAAGGTTGGAACAGGTATCAAAGAAAAGACAGAAGGCGGAGTTTCTTTTGAAGAATTGACAGAATTATTAAAACCTTTAGTCCTCAGCCAAAAAGGAAAAGTTGCAAAAGTTAAGCCAAGAATTGTTGTAGAGATTGCCTATGAAGAGATCCAAAAATCTCCAACATATTCCTCAGGATATGCTTTAAGATTTCCAAGAGTTCTAAGATTAAGGGAAGATAGATCTCCAGAAGATGTTGCGGACATAAGTTATATTGAAGAATATTTTTTAAAGCAGAGAAAAAGATGAAAAAAATAATATTTATCATTCTGACAATAATTATTATTGTGGGTTGCGATGATAGTGAAACTAAAGGAAAATGTGGAGATGGAATTTGTGATGTAAAAGAAGATGCAAATATCAAATTATGCCCTCAAGACTGTAAACAAAATATTGAAACTATGAATAAAACGATTAAAGTTATAGCAGATAATATTGTAAACGTTCCAGTTAAAGAAAATCCTTTTGTGATATCGATAGCCGGATTTTTAGGTGATGATTATGAAGCTTCCCTCGACTATATGAAAGAAGCTGGTGCTACTGGTGTAAGATTTATGTCAAGATGGGGCGGAATGTACTGGGAAAAAGCAGAACCTCAAAAAGGAATATTTGATTGGTCTTTCTTTGATGCACAATATTTGGCAGCAAAAGAAAGAGGATTAAACATAATGGTAACAATGTATCCTAGTTCTCCAAGCTGGGATAATCCAAATGCTAAGTATGACCACGAATATCCGACAGATATAGAAGAGTATCTTAAATTTGTTAAAATGGCTGCTGAAAGATATGATGGTGATAAGATAGATGATGCACCAGGCTCTCCTGTAGTTTCTGATTGGGTCTTGATGGAAGAGATAGAAAGAGGGGCTGAAGGGATGGATCAGTTTTGGTGGGGCGGAACACCAGAACAATATGCAGACTTATTTGTAAAAACCTATGATGCAATTAAAGGTGCTAATCCAGATGCAGTTATAATGACATATGGTGCAAACAATTGGCGAGGATTAGAAACTGGAGCTGTAGAAACAGTTACTAAACCAGCTCTGATTGAGATAAAGAAACTAACAGAAAACAAAAAAGATTTTTCTTTTTACTATTCATTACATTATTACCACACTGAAAATTTAATTGATTATGTAGATAGCATAAATTATACAAAAAATATGCTGACAGAAATTGGTTTTGAAAATAACCAAATAGTGATGGAAGATATGGCACCTTTCCTAAAAAAAGATGACTCTGAAAGAGAACAAAAACTTGCTAAGCAGATTATTGTTTCACATATAGTTTCTTTTGCAAATAACATAAAAACTGTAGGCTGGGCACAATTGAGCGATGGTTTTGAGTATGCTAAAAATTTTGAAGCTGGGATTATCAGCAACCCAACTATGAGTAATGCAGGAATTGCAAACAATTTTAGAAACCTTGGCTTTTACTCTTATAAATTGATGACTGAAAAACTTAAGGGCTCTGACTGGAATAATGTTCAAACAATTCAAGAATCAAATGGTATCTATATTTATAGATTCATAAAAAATGGAAAAAATATCTGGGTTGCCTGGGGTAATTCTGAAAGCATAACAATATCTGGAATCAATTCTAATCAAGTTAGTATAACTGATGCTGTTTCTGATAAGACAAACCCTGCAAATTTTAATTCTGAAACTAGATCTGTCAGTAATAGTGAAATAAAGATAGATATAAAAGGTATTCCGGTTTATATCGAGGAGGTATAATGGTAAATAATAGATTGATTAATTTGATAGTGATATTATTAATTTCTTTTATTTTTATTTGTGGTTGTGCTGAGCAATCAACAAAACAACCAAGCAAAACAAGTACAACTGCACAAACTTGTCCACAGCAAGGAGGAATAATTTGCAGCAAAGATCAAATCTGTTCTATAACAGCAACTAAAGCAGTAGATGGTTTATGCTGTAAAGGAAGCTGCGTTTCTTCAGATTTAAAATATCCAACTACAAAACAATCAAAAGAACAAACGGTAAAACCAACTTCCACAAAAATTGATATTACAACCAAACAGCCCATAGAACCTCAAGCAGGAACATGCGGGGATAATCATTGTGATATAGAAGAAACAAATTCTGATTGTCCAACCGATTGTAATGGAGATAATGTTCCATATTCTTTTCTTGTGATACATTCTGAAAATAATATGCCTGAAAGGACAGACGAACAGGTTTGGCAAGATTTGATCAGAACAGTCGAGCTTTGTAATAGGTATAATACCCCTCTTACTTTTGCATTTTGGCCAGGTGTTGTTGATTATATTCTTGAAGATCAATCAAGGATGGATAAAATACATGAATGGCAGGCGCAAGGACATGAAGTTGGAATACAGCCTCAAGGATGCTACGGTCAAGATGGATGCGATGATCCTGATGCCTGCTGGCAGAGTGATGATGGAGCAAATGCAGAGCGATTAGCTGCGCCATATAAGATCAAATCAGGAAGCCTTGGCTGCCTTGAATATATTCCTCAAGATTTTATCTATTTTGCAGGAGCGAGATTTGACGGAAGAACTGCTTATTCATTAAAATATGAAATGCAAAATGGACAAACTGTTTACAAGCTTCATATCAAAGCAGGATATGGTGCAGGAATTACCAGAAAAGTTCAGCAATACGATACGCTTAGACCTCAAGAAATTTATGGATTTGTGAATCATGGAGAAGGAGATTTAACTATATTAGAAGAATGGCTGCAATTTTTATCTGCAAAAGATCCTGAAGGAAAGAGAAGAAAAAGTATGGTTGATTTGATGGAGAATTATGTTATACCTGAAAATAGGTATGTAACATGGGAGCAGGTAAAAACATCCGCAACTCCAAGGATTGCAGAGTGCTCTATGCTCATTAACACCCAAGTAGAAGTTCCTGATTGGTATCCTGAAACTAGTTTTTTTAATTTTGGAAGATGTTTAGATACAAGGCAATATTGTGAATATAATAGCGCATGGTGTATACCTGCTTGGGACACATTAGTCTATGAGCCAGATGCTTGCACTTTGAAAAGCATGGATAATTTTGTGCCTTTTTCAACCTGCCCGATTGTTTGTGGAGATAGTTTTTGTTCTACTGCTGCAGAAACACCCCAAAATTGTCCAAGTGATTGTACATGCGGAAATGGAAATTGCGATTCAGATGAAACTGCAAAATCCTGTCCTGCTGACTGCAGCTCAGGGACTGCTGTAAAACAAGCTTCAAAAACAGCACAAACACAAAGTACAAGCAAAGAAAACTTAACAAAAGTTAGATTCCTTGATAAATTGGTCTGCAAGATTCCTAATCTGCTCAATCAAGAAGGTTATAATAATTGTATCTCTAGCAAGCAAACAAAAGTGAATCAGACAAAACCTAGTATAACGAAATCTTCGAACGCTTCTCAACCGATAACTACAACAACTTCTGAAAATTTGATAGATTATGAAGACAGTCCGTTTGCTATAACGCCTGCTATATCAGATGACTATTATAATTCTGGTAGAGACTTAGGTATAAGATGGGCAGCGAACAATGTAGGATTTGCGTGGGGAGTTAATCAGCGGGATATAAACACCAATGAATATCATTTCAAGAGTCTTGTAGAAAAAGGTGTTTCAGTAGGTGAGCAGCAGCTTGTAGAAGAATTACAGAATATAGGTCATATGTATGGTTGTTTTGAACATGACAATCCAATAGTTGAGAGCTTGACAGATAACAGATATTATCCTTCTGATACAGAAAGAGTTCGCAATAGCTGGAAACCTAGAGATCCTGAAAAACTTGCAACATACCTAAAAATAGCAGTTGAGCGATATGATGGAGATAGTGATTATGGGTGTATTGTTGCAAATCCTAACCCTGACTGTTATATTGCTGGTGACAATGAATACCCTAGCCAAGAAACTATAGATGCATTTGAGATAAGCCCAATAAAAGACTGGATTATCGGAAATGAGCCTCAGACATCTTTTTTGAAAGGCGGCTCTGGCACCGGAAACTATTATGCTGAATATGCAAAGGTTGCTGTTCCTGCAATAAAATCTGCTTGCTCTGATTGTAAAATATTCAATGGAGGTTCTACAGGTGGACCAAAAGACTATATTCAAAATCTGGATCTTTATTTAGCGCAATTCCAACAGATGGGTAATATCCATTTTGATATTATAGATTTGCATTGGTATGGTGCTGCTTCAGGAGATTATAGGATGAAAGATGGTACAACTGGAGTTGATGTTCCAGATCACTTTAGAAGCAAGCTGGTAGAAATGGGTTATCCTGCAAATATGCCTATCTGGATAACAGAGATGGGAAGTTATTCTGGAGCGCTTAATGGCGGAAAAGTCGAAGATTCTGGCTATCCTGCACAAACAGAGCAGCAGCAAGCATCAGATATTGTAAAGAGATATGTTTATTCGCTAACACAAAATGTTAAAAAAATATTTTTTGTCTGGGGCATAACAGAGGGTTTTGAAAACACCGATGACTATTTCGACCATACTGGCTTGATTTATGATGGTTTGGGAACAAGTGATTTGGGCAGAGGAGTGAAAAAGCTTAGCTATTACTCATACAAATTTATGACAAAGAATCTTGAAGGCTCAGATTGGAATAATGTGCAAGAAATTTACAATTCGGGAAATGTTTATGCTTATAGATTAATTAAAAATAACAATCCGATTTATGTTGCATGGTGGGATTATTGGAACGAACCATCTTTAACAACAAAACAGGTTATAATTCCAATATCTGAGATAACAAACGCAAAGATAACTGAAGCTGTTCCAAAATATGAAACAGGACAAGAAGTTACAGATTTCACAAATGCGTTTAATATTGGTTCAAAATCGGTGATTAATGGGCAACTAACAATTGATTTAGGGCAAAGTCCGGTCTATATTGAAGAAACAACAGAAAACCTAGGAGATTATATTCCTCATGCTTGGTTAACACCTAGTGTATCAGCTGATACTAATACTGGAAAAACAGAAACAACTACAAAACAAGAAGTAGCAAATAAATCAGATAGTACCAAAGCAGCTTCTTCATGCGGTGATGGTTATTGTGATGGAATAGCTGGAGAAAAAGCAAGTTGTCCGCAGGATTGTATTAGCACAAAATGAAAAAAATATTTATTATCATAACAATATTGGTTTTTCTTATTGGTTGCACTGTTCAAGAAACTTCAAATCAGAACATAATAAAAAAACAAAATATGAATTCAACTGCAGCTATTTCTAAATGTGGTGATGGTATCTGTGATTCTAAAGAAAAACAAAAAAATGTTTGCCCTGAAGATTGTGGCGGAATAACTCCTAGTGTCAAAGATGAACCTATTGAAAATCAATTATTATCTCCTTTCGGGATAATGGCTGCTTTTGAACCTTCAACTCTTTTAGATATAGACACTCCAGATAAGATTGCTTGGGCAGGAAGTAATTTTAGAAATCTTGGTGCAAAATGGTCTAGGGAAGCAGGAGAAAGAATTATTTGGGAATTAATTGAGCCGACTTTAGGAACAGGATACGATTTTGCTGATTCTGATGAAATTCTTAAAAATGTTTATGCGCAAGGTGGAACAGGATTTAATATGGTTGTTGTTATCAGCCCAAGTAGAGGTAAAGGTGTTAGTGATGATATTCTTCCTGCCAATGAGCAATATTTCAAAAATTTTGTTAAAGCTGTTGTTGAAAGATATGACGGTGATAGAATAGATGATGCTTCGGGAAATATAAAAGTGAAATATTGGCAGGCAGACAATGAACCGTTTCCAATGAAATGGGAAGATGGCGGAGGAACTATTGATGGCTATGTTAGATTCGTTGAACTGTTTAACGAAGCAGTTAAAGAAGCAGATCCAACTGCTAAAATAATTTTAGGAACATTCTCATTTGATTCAGCAGGCATTGCAGACCTTAATCGGGTTATTCCAAAAATGAAAGATAAAGATTTATTTGATTATGTAGATACTCATAATTGGGGGAAACCAGATAACTACAAAATTTCAATCACAGAAGCGAAAAGTATTCTAGATTCAAATGGTTATTCTAATGCTAAATTAGTTTCTCTTGAATTTGGAACAGCAGCTGAAAGACTAGGAGTAACACAGGAACAACAAGCCAATTATTTAATTAAGGGTTATGTTTATAATTTAGCCCAAGGTTTTGTGCTTATTAATTGGAATAATCTTGTTGAGTGGTCTGCTTATGGCTGGCCTCAAAAAGCAGCAGACAGCGTATATAATTTTATGGGGCTTATTGCTGACGGACAAAATGGAGATTCTGAATCTGCAGGCACACCCAGACTTTCTTACTATACTTATAAATTGATGGTTGAAAAGCTTGAGGGAATTGACTGGGATAATACCGATGAATCTTATTTTGATGGCATCTATCTTTATGGATTCACAAAAAATGAAAAACAAACTTGGGTTGCTTGGAATGATAATTCTGCGGAAAAAGATATTACACTTTCCAAACTTGATTCAACAAGTATTAAGATAACCGAAGCTGTGCCCAAATATGAGAATGGAAAAGATGTTACAGATTATTCAACAGCATTTAATTCTGAAATAAAATCAGTAAGCAATGGACAAGTTAGCTTAACTTTAGGAGATAATCCTGTTTTTGTTGAAGAATTAAATTAAAAATTAGTATTTCTTCTCAATTTAGCAATAAGCTTTTCTAAAGTGTCAATTCTTTGTATCAATTCTAATTTTTCATTATTTGATTTTAATAATTCTCTATGGAATTGTGTCAGCTCAAAATCTTCTTTCTTGATGCTTTTGCTGATCTCCATCAGTTTATCTATCTCAGAAGCCATATTTTTTGTCCTTAACATGACAACATCAAGATTGGATTTAAGCTGATTATAACTATTGCTTTCTTTTTTTAAAGATTCTAGATTAAGATTAAGCTCTTTCTTAAGCTCTTCTTCAAACTTCTCTACAATCTGGTTCTGAAGCTTGTTTTTTAATAGATTAAAGTCATATATAGCATTTTTTAGGTCATCTTTTGTTTCTTTTATTGTCTTGACATCATCTTTAAAGCCCTTAAGGAATTCTTTTTGACTAAATTTTATCTCATCAAGCTCTTTTTTAACTGATTCATATTCTGATTTAAATGAAGAAAAACCCTTTTTAAGGTCATCCATAGCTTTCTTTACAGAAGATATCTCATCTTTCACTTCCATAAGCTCTTTTATTCTTTCAAACATCGTATAATCAAGGATTATAGTAAGCTTTTTAAAGGCTTTGAAATTCTTAGGTACTAGGTGATTACATGTCAAAAAGCAAAAGATGGAAAGCATACAATACAAAACATCCTGAAAAATATATTATAAAAGAAGTAGAGTGTATTAGCAATAAGTTCAGGCATACAAAGAAAGTTAAAGTAAAAGCTAAGAAAGAATAAATTCTTTATTTTTGATTATTATTATAAGCCACTAGTTGGGTAGGGCTTTCTTTTATCATTATCTGATAAGTATATCCATCTAATCCTTCTACAAGACCTTGTCCTGTAAAATACTGTTTTATGAATATAGAACTTCCTTTTTTGTTAACAAATCTATCTGACATTAAAGTTCTCCAATGTCCTCGTACCGGATGCGCAGGTCTAGGATCAGCTGAATTGGAAGATAATACTTCTTTTGCATCTTCTTCGCTCACGCATATATAATGAGGCCTTAATATTGTTCTTCTCATTACAGGTTTTTTGCTTTTACCTTGTTTTTCAAAACCTAAACTTTGTTTATGCTCTTTTTTGATTATAAAATTAAGAGGGTCAGTTATATATATTATCTGTTCAATGCATGAAATTGTATGTGTAGTTAAAACATCTTTTATATTGGTACATGTCTTTAGATGGATTTTTTGTGGTTCAGAAAGCTCGAATCCAAGATTATTTATCATCCCTGTTTCAAGCCATTGATAGATTGTTTTTAAGTCAAAATAGATTCCATGCGGTGTTATAGTATGGAGATTTTTTTCATATATCTTTGCCAAAAGACCGTCTAAATCAGACATCATATTCACGAGATTAGGATAGTTTATAGCAGATTCTTTTGACCCTTCAAAAAATTCACCTACATATAAGGGTTCTATTTTTGAGATATTAACTAAAGAAGGTTCAAGAGGCAAAGGGACAGAAACATATCCTACAAAAGCTGCTGCTCTTCTGGAAAAAGGATTATTATCATCTTTTGAGAAGGAAGACACAATATATGAACCTTGATCATTTAATGAGTCTAAAAAAACTACTGAAACATTATCTTCAATAGCAATTCTTTCAAAAGGCATTAGAAGTCTCTTGCCGTATTGCTGAGATAACAAAAGATAATCATATATATATTTTGCATAAGTTTCTTCATCTTTTTTTGTGTGGGGCCTTATTTGTTCTGCATTAAGAGGCATTTCAAACAAAGCAGAACCTCTTATAACCTGAGATAGATAAGTTTTAACATCTCCAATGACAGGAGCTTTATGATTTCCTACTTCGTTTTTTACTATATCAATCAAAGTATCAAAATGTTTTCCCATAAAAGAATTAGTCGAGAATTGTTTTATAAATCTTTCTTTTTATAACTATTATAAAGTGATGAACGCCACCTTGAGGAATACGCGAAAAGTTCCTGTGTTAGGGCATAAACCTTATCTAGGATTCTATTATTGATTATTTGTAAAATATTGGTTTTCATTAGCAGAAGCCAAAACAGTTGAATCACTACCATCCCTTAATAAAACATAAATTTCAACACTATCATGGATTCTCAACCCAATCGGAATTTCTTTGGTAAAACTAGAGTCTTTTACTATAGAAACATCCAATTTTTCCATTTTGTTATATAAAGTAAGGTCCCCTTGTGAATCTGTCATAACAAACACATCTAAAATGGGCTCTTTTATATCTCTTACAGGAATATACTGGCTTGGTTGATTTATCTTTACTGAAACAGAATTTAAATAATTGTTAGAACCAAAAATAACATCAACAATTGTTAGTTCATATCCATATTTTTGTGAACCCACTAAATCTATATTCTCTGGATTATTTATGGTGTTAACTTCTGGTTTTACATAAGTATAAGCAGAAAAATAATAACTATAGACTTCATTAGATAAAATCCGTCCCCCATCAATAAGTTCGACTCTTATCTCTTGTTTTTTATGTGGACTAACTAAAATATTTGGCAATTGATTGACCAAATTAACCATTCCTTTTGCCTTGATAGTTGTATTTTTTAGTTTTATTTCATTAGATGATACTCCACTAATACCTATTCTTAATAAAGGCTCTATAATGTCAACAACTCCAGTATTCTTAATCACAAATTCTACCCTATTGAGATAATAACCATCAGTAAAATAACCATTACCATCTAGTCGAATCACATCTAAAATAGCACTTGCATTAGGCTTAGGCAGAGGTAAAAATCTTGTTTCATTTATCTTTTCCAAAGATTTATTTTCATTAATTGTTTCATTTATCTTTTCCAAAGATTTATTTTCATTAATTGTTTCATCCTTATCACAAACAGAATTATTATTTTGGTCTAAACAACATTCAGTTCCAACTAAGATATATGGTTTGTTGCAAACAACAATAGGCTGAGTTAAACAGCCGATTAAAAATAATAAAATGAGCGATACTAATAACAATATTCTTCTCATTAAGCACCTCTTTATAATATATAGTCTAACAATTGAGACTATATAAACTTTATGCCCTAACTATGGAATTAAATATGAACGCCCCCTCTGGGATTCGAACCCAGGTCTCAAGCTTTCTGCATATTATTCCGCAAGCTCGTGTGCTATCCAGGCTATACTAAAGGGGCAATAATCTTATTTAGGTTTATTTTTTAATATAAACTCTTGGTTTTTCTTATCCTTATAATCTGCAAAAGTATGAAAAAATTGTTTTATTTCATCTCCATTAAATTCCAAGACTTTATGCACCCATACTTTTTCATGTATCTTCTCTTTAAATGATTTTTCCTTGAATGTTGCAAGCTGAAGTTCTGTTTCAGACAAATATCCAGGATCAATATTGACTGTTCTTCCAGTATTGTTTGAATATTTTTTCTCTATTTCAGTTATAAAAAATTTGACATCTGCTAATTCTTCTTTAGTTGCTTCTTTTTCAAAAATAATAAATTTCTTCTTTAGATTTTTACCCATCTCAGGCTCATAATAATTTGTAAAGCTAAAATCATAAACATGGCCTTCAGCTTTTATTGGACCATACTTCTTGATCAGGTCAGATTTAGATTTATTCAAAAGCTCTTCAGATGAGTACATCACTGCCATGAACAATAAGTTGGTCATATATTAACAAAACATAATTTGATTTAAATATCTATCCAAAAGATATAAATATACCTTAAACTAGGGTATTATGTGATAGATCAGTATATATTTGGAAAAATAACTGTCAACAGAAAAGAGTATGGTGATATCAAGATTATAGGACAAAAGATAGTACCTTGGCATTTTATTGAAAATCATACTGTGACAGAACAAGATGTTATTGAGATATTTGAAGACAATCCAGATTATATTGTTATAGGGATAGGCTCAAATGGGATGGTCCATGTAGATAAAGAAGTTATTGAGCTTGCAAAAAAGAAAAATGTAAAATTAATAATAGAAAGTACAAAAAAAGCCTGTGAAGAATTTAATAATCTAAGAAAAGACGTAAAAAAAGTTGATGCGATTATTCATTCAACTTGCTAAAGAGGTGTTATATGGCAAAAATAATATGTGGTTTTATGAGTTTTGGTCTAGGGATAGCTTCTGCATTATTGACAGCGGCAATAATAGCAATTTTATACATATTTCCTCCTGCAACCTTTTTGTTTAAGCAGATGTTTTATGCAACTTTTGTGCCTGTTGTTATTTCATTGATAGGAATTTTTATGTATTCCAGACAGTGCAGCATATTCACAACAAAAATAGTATATGCTGGATTAATAATAAATTTAGCAGTATTATTAACAGATATTTATTTAGGATATGGTTTGTATAACTCTATTTGATAAGAATAGCCGGCTTTGAAGGCATTGCTTGTTTTGCCTTTATCTCTTTTGATTTTTCTGCCTCTATTATCTCAACTAAACATCCAAATCTTTCAGAAATAACTGATTTTTTTGAGTCTAAAGCTTTTAATTCAGCAGAATGTTCGACAATTACTTTAGGTATCTTTGATTCATTTTTCAATAATCTTGGAACTAATTGAGCAATCTCTTTTTGATGCTTGTCATCAATACAGGCTTTTATTACATCACCAACATTTCTGGTTTTCTCAATAGTTTGTTTTAATTTTTCAAAAAAACCATACTGCCATTTTTCAGCAACAAAGATTGTTATTTTTTGAGGTTTTGAGACTTTGCTTAACTCCAAAACATTTGAAACATCAGATATCAAGTTGGAAACGATTTCTTCTTCTGCTTCTGCTTTTTCATCTATTTTGGATCCATCAGATTGAGGCCATTTTACAGTTGAGATAAATGGTTTTTTACCTATCATTTCCCATAATTCTTCACAAAGATGAGGTGTAAAAGGAGATAATAAAATAAGCAAATTTTCAAATGCTTCTTTAGGAACTTCATCTAATGAACTTAGATGATTTGCAAGTTCCATGATACTTATTACTGCCTTATTATATTCAAAATTTTCAATTTCATTAGTTACTTGTTTTATCACTCTATTAGTTTTACTTAAAGTGAGTTTTGAAATTTTATCAGTCAATTTTTTCTCAGATAAAGAAAAGATCTTATTCAAGGCTCTAAAAGAACCTTGTATTCCTTCATCACGCCATTCAATAACTTTATCAGGAGCAGCAACAGACATCAAGAATAATCTTGCAGTATCTATTCCATATTTATCAGAGATATCTGTCTGATAGACAACATTGCCCTTGCTTTTTGACATCTTTGCTCCATCTTTATACACAATACCTTGATTAAATAATTTTGAAAAAGGCTCATCAAAATTTAAGAATCCTAGATCTTTCAGAGCTTTTACAAAAAATCTTGCATACATAAGATGCATTACAGCATGTTCTGCTCCGCCAATATATTGGTCAACAGGCATCCAATAGTTTACTTTATCTGCTCCAAAAGCTTCTTTTTTGTTTTTACTGTCACAATATCTCAAAAAATACCATGAAGAGTCCATAAATCCTCCCATAGTATCTGTTTCACGTTTAGCTTTCCCAGAACATTTAGGGCACTTTACTTCTAAAAATTCCTTATTTGAAGCCAAAGGATTTGTTGAATTAAAATCAACTTTTTCTGGCAATAAGACAGGCAAATCTTTTTCATTAACAGGTATAACGCCGCATTTTTCACAATGGATCATCGGGATAGGAGTTCCCCAATATCTTTGTCTTGAAATCAACCAATCACGGATCTTATAATTAACAACTTTTTTTCCTAACTTTTTTTTGTCAAGATAATTAGTTATATCATCAATAGCTTCATTGCTTTGTGTACCATCAAAATCTCCAGAATTTATCAAAACACCTTCTTCAATAAAAGCTCTCGACATCTTTTCAGGATTTAATGTCCAGTCTTCTGGACTTATTACAATTTCGATAGGAATATTATATTTTTTTGCAAATTCAAAATCACGCTGATCATGAGCAGGAACAGCCATCACCATACCAGCTCCATAATCTGCAACAACAAAATTTCCTGCCCAAACAGGAATTTTCTCATTATTGATAGGATTTATAGCATAACTTCCTGTAAATACACCATCTTTATCCAAACTTTCGATCTCTTCAGGAGTTTTTACTTTTTGGCATCTTTTTACAAATTCTTCAATTTCTTTTTTATTTTCTTTTGTTACTAATTTCATAAGTTTTGGATGCTGTGCAGAAATGACCATAAATGTAACTCCGAATATTGTATCTGGCCTTGTCGTAAAGATTGGCCAATTTTCATTATTTATCTTAAAATTAATTTCAGTACCATAACTTTTTCCAATCCAGTTCTTCTGCATTAATTTTATTCTTTCTGGCCAATCAATCTTGTCTGAATCTTCAAGAAGCCTATCAGCATAAGCAGTTATCTTAAAGAACCATTGCTCTAGATCTTTTTTGATGACATCATTGTCACATCTCCAGCATTTGCCTCCTTCTGATTCTTCGTTTGCTAAAACAGACTGGCAGTTTTCACACCAATTTACAGGAGCTCTTTTTCTGTAGACTAATCCCTTTTCATATAATTTGACAAAAAAATATTGATTCCATCTGTAATAGTCTGGATCATGGCTTGCAATAACCCTTGTCCAATCATAGCTGTTGCCTAAAGCTTTTTGATACTCCATTATCTTTTTTATAGATCTCTCAGTATAAGTTTTAGGATGTATTCCTTCTTTTTTTGCTGCTGTTTCAGCTGGCAATCCAAAAGAATCATAACCCATAGGATATAGAACATTAAATCCGTTCATCCTTTTGAACCTTGCATAAATATCTCCTATAGTATAATTTCTAACATGACCCATATGAAGAAAAGATGCAGACGGATAAGGATACATCTCTAAGACATAATATTTATTTTTCTTTGAATCTTCATTTACTTCAAAGATCTTAGATTCTTCCCAGGCTTTCTGCCATTTCTTTGCAATGCTGTTAAAATCTGCCATATTGAAAGTTATGCTCGGTTCATTTATAAGATTTTTGCTTAATTGGGCTTGTTAAGCAAAAAATGCATGTTATGAAATGCATCCACAACAGAATCTACAGGAGCTTTTGTTACGTCATCAGAGATTCCACGACCCCAATAAGTCTTTCCGTTATAATCTACTGAAGACATTACTTGTTCTGATGCTTTTTCACCATCTCCTTTTATTACTGTTTTATAAGATGATAAAACTGCATCTTTATATCCTAATTTTTCTGCCAATAATTTAAATGTAGCATCAACAGGACCTACTCCGCGAGCAGCCCAAAAATGAGTTTGTCCATCTAAGATGACATCTAAAGTTATTTCTGCTGTGTCGCTTTTTTTCTGGCTTATCACTCTATAATCATCTACCCTAAAACCGTTTGAAGTTCTTTCTTTAACAAAATGTTCTGCCATTATTTCCATCTCTGTTTCTGTCAAATAGTTTTTCAAAGAGTTTGCTTTTCTCTTCATAGCATCTGTATATTTTTTGACCTGTTCTTGTGTATATTGATATCCGTTCTTCTCTAAAAACCATGCAGAAGTATCTGATCCTGATGTTGTTCCAAAAACAACCCTAACTGGATTGCCGTATTTTTCACCCATAAAATGATATGTGCTAGAATCTTTTCTGGAGATTTGTGTATGCACACCAGCTGTAGAAACGTTTGCATCGATTCCAACTATAGGGTATCTTGGATCCAAATTTATTCCCATGATTTTTGCAATCATCCTAGCTGTAGGTGTTAATGACTTTGCTTGATCTTGTGCCAAATTTATCAATGCATTTTCGTTCAATGCTGCTATAACTGGTTCTGCTTTAGCTATCCCGTTTCTTTCTCCAGATCCTGCAAAAGCTACTTGCGGATAAGTAACTTCTTCTTCCATAACTGAGTCTATTGTTGAAGCAGTAGCGCAATTTATATCATCATGCACATGAACGCTTAAATCTATTCTGCCGCTATATTTGTCTTTTGCAAATCTCATCATCTCTTTGTTTTGGCTTACAGTTCCTATTCCTACTGTATCTGGCAAATTAAAGATTATAGGATGGACTCTTCCAACAGCTCTGTTTCCTTCAATATATCCTTCTAAAGCAGCATCAATAAATCTAGATAATATTTCTCCGTTATAATTTCCAGAACCTTTTTCCCAAAATGTCCTTAATGCATCTTCTGGAGAAAACATTATCTGTTTTATATTTGTATCAGATGATACTTCTCTGATCTTTTGTTTTATCAAAGAACAGTATTCATCAATGCTTAATTTATTCTTGAACCTGTTATCACGATGCTGCTTAGATGTCCCGATAAACAAATGCGCCAAATTATTTGGATATTGTGAAAAGATTTCTCTTGCTCTTTTGACATCTAAATCATGGCATCTCAATAAAAAAGCATATTGTGGGCCAGGAACTTGCTTTATCACAGATTGTATTATTGTATAATCAACCTCGTTTGCAGGCATACCTATCTCAATTACAGCAGAACCCCTATAAAAATCAGACAAAAGTTTAGCTATCTTTACTCTTTCTTCATCTGTTGCTCCGACTCCAGGAGTTTGGAAACCTTCCCTTAATGTTGTATCATAAAAAACTATATTTTTTTTCATATTGACCTCCGTGATTATTTTTATATTTTATAGTGATATCTTATCTTAAAAATTTGAAAAAATGAATTTGATTTATAAAAGCAGCTGCAACAGCAGCAGAAGTAGAAGTGATAAGATAGGATTAAAATTATAGATTACATTTTCCACGTATTTTTTTATATCAGCTTTTTTCATTTTTACCTCCTACTAAACTAGATGTGACGTGTCTAATGTATGGCCGTCTTTTGCAAAAATATCCTGCCATGCTTTTGGCCTGCCAGAACAAATGGCTATTTTGTAGACATTTCCATTGCACAAAGGAATTAAAGTTGCTCCTGAAGGTATATATGTATCATATTCAGATTGAGGCGGCCTTATAGGCATGTTATGCAAATGTTCTACTCTTCCATCAATACTTTCTTCTTCAATAGCTTTTTTAACGTGTTCAGAGTCACCATTAAGCACAGCAAATCCGCTCCTATCACTAAAAAAATATACATCCCCGGTTATAGGACCATATATTATTGGATTTCCTTCTATAGTAAATGGCCTTTTTTTGCCTTCAAGTTCCGCTCGTATTTTTTGTATTGGATCCATCTTATATCACATCTTAATTTTATAGCTTTAATAAGAATTTAAAGTTTTGAACAATGTAGGAGATATTAGTGTTGTGCTTACAGCACTAGTAATAGAACTACCACTAGAAGTACAGTTGTGATTATATTGGTAGCTTTCATATGTATAGTGTAGTATCTAGGTTATATTTAAATGTTTTGCTGTGATTTTATGAGATTTAAAAAGCAAAAAGTTATAAAGGAGTTTTTCTAATTAATATTAAAAAGAGGTAATATGAAAAATAATACTAGATCTATGTATTTTGACAGCAAACATGAGATACCTCTAGTATTAGAAAATTATGGTGACATTTTTTCTGATTTTGATCCAAGACAGTTTAGGCATAGAGCTTTGTCCACTGATTTTTTAAATGAATTAAAAAGAGCAAGTATTGATAAAGAAAATAGGAATATAGAGATAAAATTTATTTTACCTAAGAAAGAAAGAAATCTAAAAGATGAAATTATCATCAAAAAAAGATTAAAAGAACATTTTAAAAAACATTTTGTCATACAGAAAAAAGAGATAGAGCATATGCTAAGGCAAGGCTATAATTTTATAGCAACAGGGATAGCTCTGATGTTGGCTGCAACATGGTTAATATTTTATGGTAATTCTCATCAAAATTTTTTTGTAAGTTTACTGACTGTTTTCTTTGAACCAGGAGGGTGGTTCTTATTTTGGGAAGGATTAAATCTAGTTATTTTTGAATCAAAAAAGAAAAGGCCAGATTATGAATTTTATGAAAAAATGTCTAGATGTAGGATGTATTTTTCTCATCCGCAAAAAAGATAGGATACTGATAAGTTCATCTTATCTGAAAGTTAGTGCAACCCAATCTCCGATATAATGTGTAGCTATTATAACTAAAACAGCTATTAGTAGATGTTCTCCTATCACTTTTAAAGGATTTATTTTCTCTTTTTTAGCAAGATAATAGCTAAATGATGATATTAAAGAAAGACCCCAAATTATGCTTATTATAACTGCTGTCTGAAGTGAAAAAAGCATGAAAGGTATGATAAAAGTAATTGCAAAAACAAATTTAGATACAAAAGTGGATATTGTTGAAGTCCATACATCTTTTTGTGAATGTAACTCTGATTCTTGTGAGATATGCATTCCCAATGAATCGGAAAATGCATCTGCTACTGCTATTAAAACAATCCCACCTAGAACTATTGTTTTAGATTTGGTGCTAGAATCAAGGCCGACAATCATGCCTAAGGTTGTGATTATACCTGAAGTCAATCCAAAACTAAACCCTTTTCTGATAGATATCTTCATAATAAGTATAGGTTAATTCTTTCGTTTAAAAGGTTTTTTATTTTGATGTGGTAAGATAAGTTTAAATAGGTATATTCCTTAATAGATATATGGCATTTTTAGAGACAACGGGTGTTATATTGTTACCTCTGTGGGAACTTTTAAAGAACTGGCTTTATATTTTTATAGCACCAATAAATAAGCCCGAGATGTTCTGGATAATCATCCCTATATGGGTAAGTTGGTTTTTTGCAGAGTTTTTTCAGGAAAAAAAAGGCACATCTTTTGGAAACGCAATAAGCAATGGGGTAATACCTTTATTTGTAGGTATTGACTGGACAAGATATTTGACAAATCTTGTTGCAAGCCATTCTGTAACTATAAATTATGTAATATGGGTAAAATTCTTTTTATGTGCTGCAGTAATCATTTATGGATTTAGTGTAATAATATTTGGTATAAAAGCAAAAGGATTTGTGCATTTCTATGGAAGGATAAGAGAAGTCACTTATGTATTGATAATGTTCAGCCCTATAATCTATGGTGTTGTATACCTTAATTGGAAATTTATTTTGGGTATATTCTTATTTTTTCCAATATATTACTATATTATTGAGATGATTGACAGGATAACTCCAACCCCGAAAATATATGATTTGGATGATGGAAAATCAAATGATCCATTTAGCAGTCAAGGTTTAGGTTCAGACTTTGGAAGTTTTAAGACAGGATTAGATAAAAAAAGTCCGAAGATTTAGTTGTATAGTATATTTTTCTGCTTTTTCTTCTCATTGTAAGTATAAGGAATATAAACTTTTTCTAAAGTATATGGATTTAATCCAGTATAATACATACATGTTGAGATTGTCATCGGTGTTGGTGTAAAAAGCTGTATGCTCTCTGTATTCTTTAGTTTGCCTAATTTTGCTGCTAATACCTCAACTTCATCTAAAGTGCTTCCAGGATGTCCTGTCATAAAATAATATTTAAGCTGTTGATTTAAAGATTTATTGTGTTTTTCAAACATTGTTTTAAACCTTTCAAACTCTTTGTTAGATTTGTTCATAAGTTTCAAAACTTTTTCAGAAAAATGCTCTGGAGCTATTTTCAAGCATCCGCTTATATGATACTTAGATAATTCTTTAACATATTCTTCGCTATTTACAGCCAAATCATATCTTATTCCAGATCTTATAAAAATCTTTTTTATTCCAGGTATTTTTCTTGCTTCTCTCATAAGATGAATAAGTTTTGAATGTGACTTATCTAAATTTTTACAGTTAATGCAAGTATTATTATCGCATTTTACGCAGTCCATACCATACATGTTTGCAGAAGCTCCTCCAAAATCATCAATATATCCTTTGAAATCCTTGTGTTTTGTTATTTTTCTTAATTCGTCTAGAATGGATTTTTCTGTTCTTGAAACAATCTGATTTCCTTGATGCAGAGCAATAGAACAAAAATTGCAATTTCCTATACAGCCACGATGAGTTACAACACTGAACTGAGCCATCCTGAATTCTGGAAAATTCTTAGGAATATCTCTGGAATAGTCTAATCCATAGATATGATCTAATTCCTGGGTTGTATAATTATGCATCTTATACTGCAAAACATATTTGTCTCCTGTTTTTTGCGCAACATTCTTTTTTGTAGAAAACATCAGCTGCATCTTGCAAAAAAGTTTTTTGTCTTTTGATGCTTCTTCATGAGAAGGTATTATTTCAAAGTCGTTAGGAGCAGTATTTGAAAGTATGCATGTTCCTTCTATATTTTCAATAATTTTTCCTTGTTTTAATTTACCAGCTATTTCTTGGATTTGATACTCTCCATTTCCATAAACAAGAATATTTGCTCTTGAGTCAAATAAGATGCTTTTTCTTAAATCATTAATCCAGTAATCATAATGTGTAAATCTTCTCATAGAAGCTTCAATTCCACCAATAATTAGGATAGAATCCTTAAACAATTGTCTTAATTTATTACAGTAAACAATTATAGCTCTGTCCGGAATTCCTGATTTATATGGTTTTTCTTTGTCTTCTGCTCTTTCTTTTTTCAAAGGAGTATAGTTGATAAGCATTGAATCTATCGACCCTGAAGTAACTCCAAAAAAAAGTTTGGGCTTTCCAAATGCCAAGAAGTCTTTATCTGTTTTCCAATCAGGCTTTTCAATAACAGCAACAGAATATCCTTTATCCTGTAAAACTTTTACTAAAACACCTACAGCAGACAAAGGATGATCTACATAATATTCTCCGCTTACTAAGATTATATCATATTGTTGCATACCCTATATATTTAATTTAGCTATTATAAATGTTATGTATATTGTTTTATACGAAAACAATATAAACAGAGCTTTATGTCAATAATATATGCAATTCAAATATATGTCAGCACCTATAGAAGATGTATCAGATAATGCTTTCAGGACATTATGCTTCAAATATGGAGCTGACCTAACATTTACAGAAATGATCCGAGTAGAAGGATTATCTAAAAATAATGCAGCAACATGGTCAAGATTAGATTTTCATGATTTAACCCCAACAATGATCCAGCTGATGGCTGGTAAAGAATATTCTTTAAAAAAATTTCTAAGCATGTTCAAGCCTCATGAATCGTTTGAAGGTTTTAACTTTAATCTAGGATGTCCTAGTCCAGATATAATAAGGATAGGTCAAGGTTCTGCAATGATAAAAAGGATATCAAAAACAAAAAAATTAGTTGATATAATCAATAAAGCAGGTTATCCAGTCAGTATAAAAATGAGATTGGGCTTAAATAAATTTGAAAAAGACAAAAAAGTATATCTTAATCTGATAAAAGAAGTTGATGTTGATTTTTTTATATTGCATGCTAGATATGGTTCTCAGACGTATAATGATGCTCCTGATTATTCTGTATATCAAGAATGTTGTGAAACTGGGAAGATAATAATTGCAAATGGTGATATTGATTCTAAAGAAAAAGTGGAAAGGCTAAGAAGTACTGGTGTAAAAGGTGTAATGGTCGGAAGAGCTTCTGTAAAAAATCCAGCTATCTTTAATGTTTTGAAAGGAAAACCAGCTCCAAGCATAGATGAATTAAAAAAAGAATATATTGAATTAGCAGAAAGATACAATGCTCCTTTCAGATACAGGAAAAATGTGCTTAAACATCTAGGCAGTGATGAAAAGATGAATATAATCTTCGGCTGATGATAAAAAGAAAACTAGACGAGTGGGTTAAAAGATATCTTTGGATAGAAATAATCGCAATATTGACTGCAGTTGTTTCTGGAAATATATCTCAACTGATATTTAATAACTTGATAATATCTGCATTTATTGCTACATGGATAGATACTATAACTTATTATGGATTGATGGCTTATCAAGATTTAAGATTAAGAAAGAAAAAAGATAAAAAACTAAGATCTCTCAGTTATATCAAAGTTTTAAGAAATCTCCTTTTGGAATTTGGTCCTGCTGAATATTTTGACAATGTTATATTAAGACCATTTTTCTTGGCTACAACACCATATTTTATATCTGATTATTCTATTGCAATAATTGTTGGCTCAATAATCGCTAGCATCATATTTTATATACCAACTATACTGGGATATGAAATAAGGAAATCAATATTTAAAGATTGAGGTGAAAAAATGAAAAATAAAACACAAAAAAAGTCTTTGTTAAAGAGATTGGTTGAATCTGTTGACAAAAAGATGAAGGCAAAAGCAGAAAAATCATGCTGCTCTTGCTGCTGCGAAGAAAAACCTAAAAAGAAATGATTCAATATTCGATTGATTGGGTTATGTATAATTTTCTAAAACTAGATGCAAGTTCAAAAATAATCCAATCTTTGAATTATTTTATCTATGATTCTATAAAAATAATGCTTCTGCTTTTTTTCATGATTGCAGTTATTGGTTTTTTAAGGACCTATCTGCCTCAAAAAAAAGTAAAGGCTTGGCTTAACAATAAAATACCATTAATTGGTAATTTTATGGCATCATTTTTTGGTGCAATAACTCCTTTTTGCTCATGTTCTTCAATTCCAATATTCATAAGCTTCTTAGAAGCAGGTGTCCCATTAGGACTAGCATTTTCTTTTTTAATAACATCTCCTGTAATCAATGAATATTTGGTTGTTTTAATGTGGGGATTTTTTGGATGGAAAATAACTTTAGCATATGTTACCAGTGGAATTTTGATCGGTGTTATTTCTGGTTTTATCTTAGGAAAGATGAAACTAGAGAAATATATTGAAAAAGATTTGATAAGTAAAAAAGTCAATATAAAAAATACAAAATATGTTAATATCAAACAAAGGATAGATTTTGGAATCAAAGAATCCGGTTCAATTGTAAAAAAATTATGGTTTTGGATATTGATAGGTGTAGCAATAGGAGCTGTGATACATAATTTCATTCCAGAGTCAGCAGTTCACTCTATACTTGAAAAAGGAGGGATATTTACTGTTGTTTTGGCAGTTTTGATAGGAATCCCATTATATGGAAGCTGTGCAGCAATTGTTCCTATTGCTGTTGCTTTATTTGATAAAGGTTTTCCAATCGGCACAGCCTTGGCATTTATGATGGCAGTCTCTGCATTAAGCCTTCCTGAGGCGATTATATTAAGGAGGGTCATGAAATTAAAGCTTATTGCAATATTTTTTGGAGTAGTTGGCTTAGCAATTATAATAACAGGCTATCTTTTTAATTATCTGCAGAATATTTTGATATAGTCATTCATCTAACACATGTTCTTGAGGTCTTTGTCCTAATAAAGCCATCTGTACTCTAACACCATATTTCATCAATACAGGCCCTATCAGAGGTATATTGAATATAAGTCGATGCTTAAAATTATGTTTTGCTCTTCTTATAGTATCTTTTTTTCTTCTAAAAGATTCAATTTCTTCTTTTTTTGAAGGATATTTCATTAAGATTATTTCTTCGGCAGAATGACCTTGAAAATTTATATAGCTGCCTCTTCCATAATAATCAAAACAGTCCATAGCTCTTCCAAGCTGAAATTCATTTGTCACAACCAAGCAACTGGTTATATCTTTTTTCTTTAAGAAATCAACTGAATAGATCGCATTTTCAACAGTATTTAGTGACTTATCTTCAAGATAGAGGTCATTTTCAGGAATATGAAATATTTCTAAGGCTGTTTTTCCAATAATTTCTGCTAATGTGGGGCCCGGTCTTATTCTTCCACCTGAAACTATCAGAACAGTTTTTTCATTATTTTTAACCATCCATTGATATTCGATTGCTGCTGCTTCTAAACGCATATAAGAAAGCTTATCTGGCTCATAACCTGATTTAGTCTTATCAATATCATTTGTTAATACAACAATACCTGCATCATATCCTTTATCCATAATAAATCTCAGAATTCTCTGAGGCTCCTACCTCTTTTTGACAGATAGGTTATTATTTATTTAAAAATGTTGCTATAGAATACAAATAGTATTTTCAAGTCTATTGAGGAAGTCTTGGTTTATCTAATAGAGCAGAATATTTATCATATTATTGTGGTGTTTTAAAAGGGATTACCATTATACTATCAAGGTCTGGAGAAGGTGTTATCAACACTTGGCTATATTTTTCAAAAATTCTTCTGCAGTTATCAGGGATTAGAACTCTGCCTTGCTTGTTAACATGAGTATAAGTAAGAAGTTTAGATATCGGATCCAAATCTTTTGATTTTCTCTCATAGCCTAAAGCATCATAAATCTTCACATGATTTGTCATAGGTACTATACATACTGAATTTGCCAAAAAATCAGGATAATCATGAAGTTTTAAACGTTCTATAATCTGGTGTCTATAGGATGTTGGTATTGTTACTCTTTTTTTGGGGTCTATTGAATGTTCAAACTCTCCATGAAAATTTTCAACCATTGATACTCTGTAATCTATATTGTGTTCCATTATTACTATATAGTGATAACATATTTATAAATCTTTCGAAAGTGTATAATAAGATTTATATATCATCAAACAAAAGATAATTGGGTGATAAATATGCCTATTGTAACAATCGAATCGTGGCCAATGGATAAAGCGAAAAAGCCAGAATTAATGAAAAATATAACGAAAGTTTTTACAGATATGGGAATACCTGCTCAAGCAGTAACAGTTCTTATTAAAGAAACAGAACTGGAAAATTGGGGTTCAGCAGGAGAGCAACATTCTGTAAAATTTAAGGATTTGAAGAGATAGATGATAAAAGCAGTAATATTTGATCTGGATAACACATTGATTGACTTCATGAAGATGAAGAAGATAACATGTGAAGAAGCAATAGATGCTATGATTGATGCAGGATTAGATATTCCTAAAAAAAAGGCTTTAGATGAGTTATATAAAATTTATTATGAGGTAGGTTTAGAAGATCCAACTATTTTTCAAAAATTCTTGACAAAAGTTAAGGGAAAAGTAGATTATAGGATTTTAGCATCTGCAATAGTTGCATATAGGCAGGCAAGAATCGGTTTTTTGCATCCTTATCCCGGAACAAAACAGACTTTGATAAAATTAAAGGAAAAAGGTATGAAGCTAGCTATTGTTTCAGATGCTCCTAAACTAAAAGCATGGATCAGGCTGATAAACATGAAAATAGAGGATTTTTTTGATGTTGTTGTGGGATTAGAAGATACAGGAAAAGCAAAACCTTCTGAACTTCCATTTAAGATGGTACTAAAACAATTAAGTTTAGATCCTAAAGAATGCATGATGGTTGGAGACCGTCCAGAACGAGATATGAAAGGAGCAAAAGCTTTAGGAATAAAAACTTGTTTTGCAAAATATGGTTATGGAAAAGAAACAAAAGGCGACTGGGATTTTGAGATTGATTCTATATCTGATCTGATAAAGAAAATTTAAAAAATATAAAAGAAAAAGAATTTATCTTTTCTTTGAAGGAACTTTGCAGCATGTAGATCCCATACACATAAGACCTGCCATGATAAATGCAATTGTATACCAGCTAATTCCCCAGAAATTCCAAATGTTTAGATCTTGCATTAAAAAGCAAATACCTACTACAAGTACTAAACCTGCTCCTAATTTATGGCATTTTTCACACATAAATATCACCTCATATAATATTTAGTATACTTGGTTTAAAAAGGTTTCTAAACCGCAACACTTTTAAACAATACTGAAATTTTAATTATATAATCGTTTAGATGAGTTCTTTACTTATCTAGAGATATGATGGAGAGGATAATATGGCAATCAAAAAAGGAAGCAAAGTAAAAGTTGATTACGAAGGAACATTTGATGATGGAGAAGTATTTGATTCTTCAAAACATGGTGATCATTCTCATCCTTTAGAGTTTACAGCAGGCGAAGGCCAAGTCATAAAAGGATTTGATGACGCTGTTATAGGTATGGAAAAAGACCAGGAAAAGAAAATAAAGATAAAACCTGCAGAGGCATATGGAGATGTCAATCCTCAGTTGATGCAGAAGATACCTAGAGATAAGATTGCTCCAGACCAAAAAGTAGAAGTAGGTATGATGGTAGGTATAGGAACACCAGATGGTCAGCAATTTCCTGCAAAAGTAGCAGAAGTTACAGATTCAGAGATAACATTGGACCTAAACCATCCTCTAGCAGGAAAAAACTTAAATTTTAAGATAAAAGTTATTGATTATTCTTAATTTTTTTATTTATTATAGTTTAGTAGGAGTAAATTCAAATCTTGAAGTATAGTGAGATAGATATGCGCATGTTACTCCTCCAATTATCTCATATGCAAAAGAATTATAACGATCAGAAGATTGAAAGAGATCTGCTATTGAATTAGGATCATTAAGAGTAGAGTTGAAATGAGCTAGAAATCTCATTGATTTATCATCGATAACAGTAGGAGTTTTTTCCTGAACAAGCAAAACTTGGACAATATCTGGTTTTTTTGTACCAACTATTCCTATCAGCGGGTTATATAATATACCTTCTTCAGATTTAACAACCTGTCTGGTTTCATGAAGGTTTTTTATATCTTCATAAGATAGATTTATTTTTCCAGAATCATGAGAGAAAAAATCTAACAACCCATAAGAAGGTTTAGGAAGAAGCCTGAGATTATTCCCCCATTGTTTTTCTTCTGAATCTTCAGGTATTGCTTTGCTTATAGCATAGTCTTTTGTTTTAAAAGAATGCTCTACAGAAAATGTTAACTCTTTTTTCAGATTTCTGCTTAAATTAAGGATATTTTCAATTAAAAGAGGATTATTCAATATATCATTCAAATGTTTACTAGTTATTTTATATCCCATTGATCAAATCTCAGAATTAGGATCTGAGGTACCACCACCTCTTATATTAATCAAATAAAAAAAATTAAAACTTTTTGAATCTTGATACAGTATCAATTAAGTCAACATGACCTAAAAACAATGCTCTGCAGCAATATCTGTCTAAGCCAAGCTCATCTAATATCTTCTTTCTGTTTTCGACGCCTTCTTTCTCTAATTTCTTGTTGTACTCTTCCCATAGGTGAGCTACAGGTTTTCCGCAGCTCCAGCATCTTATTGGTATCATCATTTTTTAGTCACCTTATCTGTATGATTTTTGAACTTTAGCTCTTGCCTTACCATGTCTTTTTGGCTTGTGAGTTTCTTTTCTTCTTACATCTGCAACCATCATATGTCTGTCATATTCTAAAAATACTTTTTCTAGTTTTTTATTGTAAACTGCTAAGGCTTTTGCAATAGCTAGTCTTACTGCATCTGCTTGTGAAGACTGACCGCCACCAACAACAGTAACATCGATGTCAACATTTCCGGTCTCTCCTGCTATTATTAATGGTTCACGGATTTTTAATCTTGCTAATTTAGGTTCATAAGCATCCAATAAAACATTATTTATCCTTATTCTGCCTTTGCCTTCTCTTAATGATGCTCTAGCAGTTGCTCTTTTTCTTTTTCCTTGAGTATTAATTATCTTTGCCATCCTGCCTCTTTACATATTTCTTTAACATATCTGAATTTTAGATTAGGAACTTTATCGATTGATGCAAACTTTATAACTTCTGATTTTCCTTTTATCTCTTCTGGAGCACCTATATAACACATAATTCTTTTATAGGCATCTCTTCCTTTGGGCTGCTTATAAGGCAACATTCCTCTTATTGTTTTTCTAACGAACATGTCTGGGCGTCTAGGCCAAAAAGGACCTTTTGCATGTGTACCCATTGTCTTTTTTCTGTGATATGTTGCAAGTATATTTTCTCTATTTCCTGTTATAACAACTTCTTCACAATTTATGATGTCTACTTTTTGACCTAGCAATGCTTGTTTTGCTGCATAAGTTGACAATCTTCCTAATATTAAGTTTTTTCCGTCTATTATCATTTGTTAAAACCTCGTTTTAACTTTGAAAATTTTATTATTTTCATTTTAGCACATTATCCTTATTTTTTTGCCTTTGACAGGATCTTTTAAAAGATCATTTATAGGCATCATCTTTGATTTTGAATTTTTTATCTTATCAAATGAATTCTCAGAAAATCTGAAAGCTGCAATTGTTACAGGATGGTCTAAATTTCCAGACCCTAATACTTTTCCAGGAACAACAACAAAATCATCTTTTTCAGTAAATCTATTTATTCTGCTTAAATTGACAATCTTTCTTGATCTTGTAGATCTTTCTAGTTCATAAGCTAATCTTTTGAACATAGCTGTATCTGTTTCAAGTGCCTTTTTTCTCAATTCAGCTATAAGGCTTTGCAAATTTTCGTTTGATGGTCCGGTTCGTTTCATTTTGTTTTTTATTTATTTTTTGTTTTTGAGTATTATGCGGGAGACGAGATTTGAACTCGCGCATCCACTAAGGAACTAGGCTTTTGATTGATATCCTCAACCTAGCGCATTTGGTCTGAATTTGATTCATTTGACCAGGCTCTGCGACTCCCGCAAGATTTATTCTTTTAGGAGTTTCTCAAATTCTTCTAGATCAGTAGTATACTGTTCTAGAGCTGCTAAAACCATTTCCTTGCATGTCAACTGACCCCAGCTTTCAACATTGAAAACTATATCTGGTCCTTGTTCAACGATTATAGCATCTGATGGATCTGCTGTCTCTACACATTGATTGCATAGATGGCATTTCATCATATTATCTTTATCAACTGAAATATTATTTCCTTTCAGATTAAATACATTTACAGGACAGCTTTTTGCTACTTGTTCTGCATTTTTGACAGTTTTTTCTATCTTTACTTCAGGTCTTAATTTGTAAAAAGCCAAACCTGGTGAAAATTTAGTATGATCATTTCCTTGTCCTAAAACTGCAGTTGCAATAAGTTCAAGCTGCTGCTCTTTAAGCAATTTGACTATAGGAGTTTTTCCATAAACTGGCTTTACTTTTGGATCTTTGCTTTTTATTTCAGAAGCATAAACAGTTCCAGGACCTTCTGATTTTAAAGTAAGCTTTAAAGTGCATCTGTTGCATCCCTCTCCACCACATTTGCATTTTGATATCATCTCATAGCTTTTCAAATCAGTTGTTAAAGGGATCAATCCTAACCTGTGAGCGACAATTTCATCAAACAATGCTGAAGTATTTTCATTAAATTCAATTGTTTCAATAGCCATTGTTGGAACTTTTTCTATTATATATCTTCTAAGCAAATTAGCAAATGTAGTGTCTGTTCCTTTTAGAACAAAAGACATCTTTCCATTTTCCTTGTCAGAATCTAATAGCCTTATATCCATTTTATACTCTCCTACCTCTTTTACCACCTTTCTTTCTGCAGCTATCATGAGGTATAGGTGTAACATCTTCGATTATGCCTATTCTTAATCCCATTCTTGACAATGCTCTGATAGCAGCCTGAGCTCCAGGTCCTGGTGTTATTGGACCATTGCTTCCTCCAGGTGCTTTTATCTTAACATGAATTCCATTAATACCTTTAGTTATCGCTTCTTCAGCAACTTTTTTAGCAGCCATCAAAGCTGCTGTTGGTGAGCTTTCCATCCTGTCAGCTTTAACAACTTGTCCACCAGAACTTCTTGCTATTGTTTCTGTCCCAGTTATATCGGTTATATGGATGATAGTATTATTATAGCTAGAATATATATGTGCAATTCCCCATCTTATTCTGTCCCTATTCATCTGCTTTCCCTCTTTCTTCTTTTATCAAAAGGTTTTCTTCCTCTTTTGTCATCTTTTTTCTCTCTTTGAGGTTTAACTTTTTTCTCAACTATTACTCTTTGAAGATGATTTGAATCAGCTAGATCGCTTCCTGGATTAAACATGATTGTTGATTCTTCAGAAATTGTGACAATATAAGAAGGTGAAGTTACTTTTTTTCCTCCTACAGAAAGATGACCATGTGTAATGAACTGTCTTGCTTCTTTGATTGACTTTGCCAATCCTTTTCTGTGAACTAAAGTTTCAAATCTTCTTTCCAAAACATCTTTTAATTGTAATCCTAAAATTTCATCAAAACCCTGGCCTTCTTTTAATAATCCCATTGATTTTAATCTTTGAATTAACTGAGCTTTTTCTTTTTCAGCCTGTTCGCTTCTTAAAGTTACTAATCTTTTGCTCTGATATTTGAAAGTTTCTAATATAGTTCCAGCTTTCCATAACTCTTTTTTATTTTTAATTCCATAAGTCTTAAGCACTTCGTCTTCTTCAACTATTCTCTGCTTCTGCCATGGATGGCTAGGTGTTCTATACGCCTTCCTTATTTTTTTTGGATCTCCCATTTAATTTACCTTTATTTTTTATCTGATTTAGTAGCTGGACTTTTTTTTGCAACAGGGGCGTTTTTCTTTACACCCATGCCTTTTCCTTTATTTACTCTGAAATGTGATTTTGTCCTTTGGCCTCTAACTGGCTGTCCTTTCATATGCCTTATGCCTTTGTAAGATTTTATTTTCTTCATCATCTTGATATCGTTTGATTGTACAAAATCAAGGTCTGATGTCAGTAGATGTCCGTCTAAACCAGTTTCAGCATCATTTCTTCTGTTAAGCATCCAAGAAGGGATATTATATTTAAGAGGATTTTTCAAGAATTCTTCTATTTTTTTAATTTCGGAATCTTCCATATAGCCTGTTTTTTGCATTCCATTTAATTTTAATATTGAACATATTGCATGAGAATATTGAAAACCAATCCCTTTTATTTTTGTCAATGACCTTTCAAGAGATTTATTTCCATCTAGATCAGTATTAGCAATTCTGATAAAATGCTTGAAATTGTCTGGTTTTTGTGTTTTTATTTCTGCCATTTTATGATTCTAAATTCCGAGGAATAGCTCTAGTCACCCTAAAAGCGCTATTAACTCGGGCGTTATAATGAGAGAATAAGGGGGTGGTTTAAAAAGGTTATGGTTTTTATGGCTTTTGATGCTCTTTAAGCCAATTAAATGTCTGTTCTAGACCTTTAGTAAAATCTGTTTTTGGACGCCATCCTAATTCCTTTTGAGCCAATCTTGTATCTAGATAAATATCTCTTACTTCACCAGGTATAGCTTCTATATGTTTGGCATCTTCTTTAAAACCAGAAACTTTTTGTAAAATCTTGAATATTTCATTAACGCTTATCTGGGTTCCATTAGCCAGATGGAACAGTTTATGCTTGGGCTTTTTATTTATTGAATTGACTATAAGTTCAGCTAAGTCTAAGACATAGATAAAATCTCTTGTCTGTTTTCCGTCTCCAAATATTATAGGAGTTTCTCCTTTCATCATCTTATCAGAGAATATAGCAGTGACTCTTTTGGTTTTAGGATCATCTCTTGGACCATAGACATTTCCGAAACAAAATATAAGATAGTCTAGACCATAAAGCTGGTTGTACATCCATACATAATGTTCTGCTGTATGTTTTGAGATACCATAAGGAGAAACTGGATTTAAAGGATGGTTTTCATCAACAGGCAAATATTGAGGTTCTCCTACTCTTGCACCCCCTGTAGAAGTATATATTATTTTTTTGACTTTATTATTTCTGCATGCTTCTAAAACATTTATAGTTCCTATTATATTTGTTTTAGCATCATGAACAGGGTCTTTTAATGATTCCCTTAACATGACCTGAGCAGCAGCATGAATCACAATATCTGGCTTTTCTTTTGCAAATACTGAATTTATATCTTCAGTTATGATATCTTTTTTGTAGAATTTAGCTTTTTTATTGAGATATTCTTTTTTTCCAGAACTTAAATTGTCTATTATAACAACTTTATAGCCTTTTTTTAACAAAAAATCAACAATATGGCTTGCTATAAAACCTGCTCCACCGGTTACTAGGACTTTCATAATATCTTATAGGGATTTATTGTTTATAAAGTTTGTTAATTAGTAATTAATCTTTTTTTGATCGATCATCTTATTCGAAATTTGGTACATAACAAGGATAGCGTATGCTACAACTATCATAAATATATAATCTTCAAAAGGTATTAAACCTATATTTAATCCGATTAAACCCTTTCCAGGATAAAACCAATGACCTCTATATACTGCAAGATTATCCCATACTGCTCCTAAAAATATCGTTAGAATCCAGAATATAGCAAACTGTTTTCTTTTTCTAAATATTTTTACATTATAGTGTCTATGTACTAAAAAAGTTATCAAGCACAAAACAATTTCAATTATTAGGTATTCCATTTTAGTATAAAGGGTGACCTATGGGATTTGAACCCATCCACAGGGATCCACAGTCCCCGATGCTAGCCAGGCTACACCAAGGTCACCATAATGCATATAAAAATAGAATTATTTATAAAACTTCTTGTTAATTATATAAATATGCAATGTGATGATATAGGAAGTTTAATTGAACTTTTGAAACATGACGAAAGTATAAATGAACATATCGTAAAGCACAAATACTTTTTATGGGAAAAATCAGGAAAAGAAGTAAGTTGGGAACAAGCATGGTGCAGTTTTGTTGAAAGCGATTTTTTTCAAAAAGATTTATTTCCGAAACTGCAGGAAAAATACTGCGGACAAAGATGCACAAGAAGATATGCGTGTCATTCAGCAGTAAACTTTCTTCCAGAGTCAGATATGCCTGGATACTACCTAGGATAATTTATTCTATAACGCTTCCGATAAAAGTTTTACCATTGATAAAATTCTCAAAATTATCTATGTTCTTTCCATTCAAAAAAGCAACCCTCATCTTTAATTTTCCTGCTATCTTTGTTGCAATTGGATCAAAAGGAAACTGCATGCCTGCCTCCCATTTAGTACCGACAATTTTCTGCATCTGCCTCCATGTTAATTTAGGAAGAGGTTTTGCATCAGGATGTCTTCTTGGACTTTTGTCATAAACATAATCAACATCTGTCAAATTGATAAGATAATCTGCATTATAGTTTTTTGCCCACATTACAGCATCATAATCAGTTGAGCATCCTGGCAGATATCCTGCAGCTATTAATATCTTAAATTTAATGTCTGTTTTGTTAAAGTCAGGAACAACTTCTTTATATGCATCTTTTCCAAAAATAGCCCTTATAATCTCTGCATTCAATTGTGTTGATTTGATTCCTATCCAATCAAGGTTTTTATCTGAACATTTATTGATATTATTTGCAGCAGTTATATATTTTCTTGCAGTTCTTCCTCCACCGCATACGATAATGATCCTGTTTCCTAACTTGGAAAAATTGAGAAGTACTTCTTTAAATTTTATTAAAAAAGCAACATCTATCTCATCAGGAACTATTAAAGAGCCGCCTAAAGACAAAACAATAGTTTTCATTTAAGCACCTAGACCTATAAATATTACTCCTATGATAATAAATAGAACACCTGACCATTTTAATCTGTTCATTTTTTCATTAAGCATTTTCATGCTATAGAACATAACAAAAATATAACCTGTGGATACAAAAGAGTAGAGAATAGATAGATCTCCTCCTTTTAATGCAATCAAAAATAAAAATGTACCTAGAATTGATAAAATAGTTCCTATAATCAGATCCTTATTTTTTATTAAGTTTAATGGGTTTTTGATAAAGAAATTTTTTGCGCTCTTTTTAAGATAGATAGGTCCAAATGCTCCAATTATGCTTCCTAAAAGAACAAGACCTATTGCCCATAACTGAGTTTTCATTCTATAACTCCTGCATATTTTAGGGTTTTACTTTTCTTTCCGCCAAAACCTATTGCAATTATACCGATGCAGATAAAGATTATACCTATCCATTTATAAAAATTCATCAGTTCTTGGAAAAAGTACAAGGCCAATAAACTGACCCAGATATAGCTTAATGCTATTATAGGGTATAAAACAGTAACTTCACCTTGTTTAAATGCATAGATCATCAGAACAGCTCCTATCCCATAAAGCAAAAATCCAGAAAGCAGATGATAATTGGTTATTATTGAAAAAATATCTAATTTAAAATAAGACATTCCTTTTTTATAAAGAACTTGGGCAACAGAAGTCAAAGCTGTGCAGATAATCATTAGTATTATTGCAGATATTTTAGTTGCCAAAATAACCTCTTTTTATGAATCTAATGAATATGATTATTCTTTTGTCAATAGCTCAATAACAGCAGCATATGCTGGCCTTGTGATAAATACTCCTATTGAAAATCCGATAACTGTTGTTAAAGCAAATCCTTTTAACAAGCCAGCTCCTGCAAACATCAAAGGTATCATTGCAACACCCATCGTGAAATATGATCCCATAACAATAAAGAAAGCATTTTTTATCTTCTTTTTCCAGTCATATGATGCATCGGATTTTTCACCACGTAAAGCTTCATCAGTAATGACGATTTGATCGTTAATTCCAGTTCCTACTGCAATTATTATTCCGGCTATCGCTGCTAGATCAAGATTCCATCCTATGATTGCTGCAACTCCCAAAAGAGCAACTGATTCTACTATAGATGTGATTATCATAGGTATTACTAATTTTAATCTCCTATATCTTATCATCAGTATGAATAATACTGTTGCTAGAGATAAAAGACCCATTATAAGTGCAGATTTTACAAACTCATTTCCTAAAGAAGGTGATATATTGTCTGTTTTTATGATATTTAGTTTAACTGGTAAACTTCCAGTAATAAGTACTGTCTGAAGCTTTTTCATATTTGCCAATGAATTAAAAATTGCCTCTTGTTCTGTTTTTCCAGAACCAGAACCTGATATTGCAATATCTGTAACAGCTCTGCCTTTAAGATCTGCACCAATATTCAATTCATCAACCTGTTCATCATCTAAGTATAGATATATCTTTTCAGTTAGGTAATCTTCTCCATTTTCAGTTATAACATCTAAATTTTTTGTCAGATCTGCCTGTTTTTGGGCAGCTTCTGGGCTTAATGATATTGAGAACATAAATGTGCAGACCCAGACATCTCCTGACATCCCGCATCCTCTATTAGGGTCTATACCTGAACATTGAGCTGTCCTGCAGACATGGGTGATATCTCCTCCGCCTTTAAAGACAGTTTCATTTGATATTTTAGATTCAAATTTTCCTTGTTTAGACATCAAATCTTTGACTTCTTGTTCGTTTGCTCCTGCAATCTCAACCAGGATATATTGATTTCCAGATAGGTCGCCTACTTCTCTAACAACAACATCGCTCAGACCATAAACATTAAGCCTATATTTCATATTCTCAAGAAGTATATCCATATCATCAGAATCTAATTTTTCTTCAGGAGCTAACAAAACTCTTGTTCCTCCTTGAAGATCAAGACCTTTCCTCAAGTTAGTAGTAGGAGCATCATAGACAACTAAACCCAAATCTTCTGTTCCTATAATTTCAGATTTTGTTTTATTTACAATGATTGTTTTTTCAACTGTTTTGTTAATTGATTGTACTGTTCCATTTATAGTTTCGTTTACTGATACTGTTTCATTAAATTTCTTCTGCTCAGTCTCATTAAGGATTGTTATTTTTAACAAAGGTTGTGTAACAAGCTGATACATCCCTTTGTTAGTTTTTATTTGGATTGTCCTATTAGGTTCTAAACTGTCAACAAAACTATAATAATCACTCATATTATGGATAGGATCATTATTCATAGAAACTATCCTTTCTCTTGTCATTGGTGCTGCAGTAGGTTTAGCGCTTTCAATACCTGCTGAAGATGCTGAACTGTTCATAACAACACTTCTGATCGCAACACCATCTGCCCAAGGATTAGGATTAATTGCTACAATAGCCAAAAGTAAAGTTAGAAAAACTAAGATTACTCTCCAATTTGTAAGCATTTTTTTAATTGTGTAGTTCATGATTAGCGCTCTTCTTTTCTAGATAAATCCTTAACAAAGCTACGTTTTGTCCCCATGTGAATATTATTTCTGCAATAAGACCTATTAATAAAATAGCCATAATCTCTTTGATTACATCGGACTGGGTAAATATTAATGCAATTAGTACAGCTGCAGCTGCTGTTGACGTCATAACAAATCCAGTTTTAAATGCTTCGATTATCCTTTCTATAAGTGAACCTTCTTTCTTTTTTAGGACTTTAGTTGTCAACAATATATTTGTTTCAACACAGTACCCTATAATCATCAAAAAAGATGCGACTCCTGCGGTTGAAATTTTCATCCCTAAAAGATTTACAACAGCCAAAGTAACTACTAAATCAGCAAAAACGCTTAAGATCATCATAAAACTTGGTCTGCTATTATTGTAATAGATTATCAGCAAACCTAAACCTAAGATATATGCGATAATATCCTTGATTATATTTGTAGTTCCTCCAAATATCATCATCCCTACTATAAATGTTACGACTGTCGATATTATCTTCATTTTTAGGCTTTCCCCAAAATATAAGAAAACAACAAGACCCATAAACATGAATGAAACAAAAATTGCTTTTAATGTTTCTTTAAAAAAGGTGTTTCCTAAGCTCGAACCCATCATACTGACGCTATAGTCTTCTTGAGATATCTTTCCAATTTTTGATTCTAGAGAGGTAATCACATCATCTGATTCTATGTCTGTTCCTTCAATGATAATGCCTATAGACTTGCCAAGCTGATTTAAGCTTCTTATGGAAATCTCTTTGTCTGGAAACTGTGATTTTAGATAGTTATCTAGGTCCCTAAGATCATAATCCTGCTCATTAAATATAGTTATAGTTATTCCTCCGCTTAAACTTATGTCTTTGCCTACAAAGTCTCCTGTTTGGAATATCCTTAATCCGATAAGAAATAAAGAAACAAACAACAAAATGAAAGTAAAGTAGAGTATTTGTTTGTATTTAGTATCATAAAATTTAATTGTTGATTGTTTTAATGATAATTTGGGCTTTTCTGCTTTGATTTCATGATGTTTTTGTTCAGGTTTATGCTCAGAAGTATGTTGAATATGTTCACTGGGCTGTTCTTTTGGTTGTTCATCCCCCATGTCATCATAAAAAAGATGGCTGTTTTATAAAGATTTCTATTATTTTGCATAGTAATCCTTTTATACTATATATAGATAACAATTGTATGAATCCAAATATAGTAATACACGATCCTGAAGAGTTTGAGAAAAAAAAGTCTGAAATTATCAAAGAAGGTCCTAAAAATCTCCATATCATAGCTGATTTTGACAGGACTTTGACAAAAGCATCTGTTGATGGAGAGAATACTCATAGTATTATTGCTCAGATAAGAGAAAAGAAGCATCTAAGCACAGAATATGTAAAAAGATCTTTTAAATTAAGAGATATATATAGGCCTATTGAATTGTCAAATATGCCTATTGCAGAAAAATGCCCTAAGATGGTTGAGTGGTGGCAAAAACATCTCGATTTGTTGATTGAGTATAAGATGAATAAGAGTATTATTGAAAAAGTGATAGAAGATAGTTCAATCATGTTAAGAGACAATACATCTGAACTTTTTGATATGGCGATGAAAAACAAAATTCCAATACTTATCCTTTCAGCAAGTGTAGGTGACATGATTCAAGAATATCTCAAATCAAATAAGGTGTTACATAACAATGTGCATATAATATCTAATTTTTTTAAATACGAAAAAAATGGCAATGTTTCTGGATATAAAAGCAAAATAATCCATACTTTCAATAAGAATGAAGCTGCTATAAAAGACACAAGATATTATGAAGAGATCAAAAACAGGAAAAATGCAATATTATTGGGAGACAATATCGGAGATTTAGCCATGGCAGAAGGATTAGATCATAAGATTATCATAAAGATATGTTTTTTGAACCAGGAAACAAAAGATAATCTCAAAGAGTATAAAGAGCATTTTGATGTGATCATATTAGAAGATGGTCCGATGGATTTTGTAAATAGTTTGATAAAAGAGATTATTAAATCAAATTAAAGATTTAACAAACCCAAAAAATAAAGGTGCTGGTTTTCCAAATCTTGACTTGAATTCTGGATGTGCCTGTGTTGCAACAAAGAATTTTTTATCCTTTAACTCTAAAAATTCCATCAATTTTCTATCTGGAGATACTCCTGAAAAAATAAGCCCTTTTTCTTCTAATTTTTGGATGAAAGCAGGATTAACTTCATATCTATGACGATGACGTTCATAAACAACATCTTTTTTATTGTATAATTCCCAAACTTTAGTTGATTTCTTCAACTGTGCAGGATAAGCTCCTAGACGCATTGTTCCGCCATATCTATTTTCATCTAATATCTTTTTTTGCTCAAGCAGGATATCAATGACATGATGATTGGATTTTGGATCCATTTCAGCAGAATTTGCTCCTTCTAATCCGCAGACATTTCTTGCAAATTCAACAACTGCTAACTGCATCCCTAAACAAAGCCCTAAAAAAGGTATATCATTTTCACGTGCAAATTGTATTGCTTTTATCTTGCCTTCAACTCCAGATTTTCCAAACCCACCTGGAATTATTATTCCGTCATAATTCTTGAGATTTTCAACATATTCTTGATTGGTTTCAAGCTTTTTGCTGTCAATCCATTCAATATCAACACCTATCCCTAATGTACTTGAGGCATGAATCAAGGCTTGATTTATTGATATATAAGAATCAATCAGATTATATTCACCTATATCTACATATTTTCCAACAATAGCAACTTTTTTCTTTGTTTGAGGATTTTTTATAGTATCAACAGATTTAGACCATTCTGTCCAGTCTGGTTTTTTTAATGGTTTAAGATTAAACTTTTCTAGTATTTTTAGGCCCATACCTTCTTTTTCCAGATCCAAAGGGATATCATAGATTGTTTTGACATCTGGCTCTGAAATAACATATTTGGATGAGATATTTGCATAAGTTTCTATCTTCTTTTTTCTAACATCATCTAAAGATATAGTTGATCTGCAGACAATAAAATCAGGGAATATTCCAGTTTCACTTAGTAATCTTATTGCCTGCTGTGTTGGTTTAGTTTTCATTTCCTGCAGATGTCCCATAACAGGCAAATAAGTTATCAAAACATACAAAAGATTTTCTTTGCCAATATCACGCTCTAAACTCTTCATCGCAAATAAAAACGGAATATTTTCATAATCACCAATTGTCCCGCCAATTTCTATCAAACATATATCAAAGCCTTCAGAAGCTGATCTTATCCTTTTTTTGATCTCTTCAGGAACATGAGGGATAAACTGAACAGTTTCACCTAAATATTCTCCTGCTCTTTCTTTATCTATGATTGCCTTGTAGACTTGACCAGTAGTTATATTATTTTTTTTAGATATATCCATATCCAAGAATCTTTCATAATTTCCTAAATCCTGGTCAATCTCTCCGCCATCATCAGTAACCCATACTTCACCATGCTCTGTAGGCCTTAAGGTTCCTGCATCACAGTTGATATAAGGATCTATCTTTACAGCAGTTGTTTTATATCCATAATTCTGAAGAATCTTTCCTATAGAAGAAGTTGTAACTCCTTTTCCTACTCCAGACATTACTCCACCTGCAACAATTATATATTTGATTGTCATAGAGCAAAGCACCTCTCAGGATTATTACGATTTTTCAGATAAATTGCTTGGTGCACAATTAAGAAAAACAAAACTGCTATATAAAGATTATTATAATCCAAAAGATATTCCAAAAAGATTTAATAGATTCATTAAAACTCCATAGCCATCAAATCCTGGTAAGGGTATCATATTAAATCCAAACAGGAATAAGTTCAATTTTGCAGAAATAAAAAGCGTTTTATAGTATTTTCTGTTGACTAGACTAAATTTGATCAGATTTATGAATAAAATGTATAAGATTAGGTTTGTCAAAGGCCCTGCAAAAGAGACTATTGCTGAAGGCAATGCTGGAAGAAGAGTATGGCTCACATATCCTCCTACAAAAAATAAGAATGGAAAATTTATCAGTTTTAATAAGATAACAAGAGCATACCATCCTAAAGGTGCATGAATAACAGCTTCAGCTC
>Ga0247842_10001097_pt1 | contig 48263 bp, 44 predicted proteins | sample LaCruzMarch2015__3_FD_192411 | JGI IMG/M metagenome (GOLD analysis project Ga0247842, IMG submission 192411) | Freshwater microbial communities from meromictic Lake La Cruz, Castile-La Mancha, Spain - LaCruzMarch2015_19m | ecosystem: Environmental > Aquatic > Freshwater > Lake | place: Spain...
CTCTCGCCTCTCTTTTTGGCCCGAATGATATATCTGATCTTCCTATCTGTTAGCTTTACAACTTTATTCTTCTTTCCCATGCCCCATTGATGGGTATATAAAGTCAAAGGTTTCGGGACTACACAGTTTTGCATTATCATTCCACATATTCATAATGCCTGTATCCCTGATGATCTATCTTGGCCAGGGCAAATTCTTTGCAAGGCATGACAACGCTCTTTTCCATCAATCCTTCGTGAAGCAACTCATAATCCTGCAGCGATAACTGCTTTCTCTCCTCCAGCCTCTTTACCAGGCCTCTCAAGGGCACAGATTCGGCCTGCTGCTGCACTATGGCCGAAAATACCAGGGCCGAGCATCCGCTGCCGTAGGCTCCGAAACATAATCTTTCTCCCGCATGGATTTTCTCTGTTTCCAGGAGGCTGGCCAGGCCCAGGTAGATTGATCCGGTATAGATGTTTCCTACCAGGCGGGAGAACGTGGCCGTATCTCCAACTTTGGCCACGAATGCCTGCAAAAATTGCAATGACCTAGCGAAGCGCCGGGCATAGTCCGCCTCTGCATTCTGATATTTTCCGAGATCTTCATACTCTTGGACTTCTGGCTCTGTTCCCAACTCCTCCTTGATCTCGCGGCTTCTGCGACTTTGTCTCCAGTCATGCCGCAAGATTGCAGCCGAGGCGTATTCGACCATTCTGGGATAGGGAATATGAAAGAGAAGATGATCTATGAAATCTGTGATACACTCGCCCTTGCCAGGAGTTATTGCCCCTTTTCGCACGGCTTTGGCAGCAAATGAATCAAAAGCCCCCTGCATGGCATCCAGATAGCATTGATTGCTGTGTTTACCGTTTACAATCGCAGTTGTGCAGCCCATAGGCCGGAAGAAGTCGTTCTCATCCCTGGTGAACGAGCCGTAGATCTGCTCTAAGGCCAGCAGCCGGGGATTCTTTTTTACCAGCAGGGCCACGCTGCCTGCACCCTGCGTGTACTCTCCGGATGAGCGAAGCGGGTACTTGGCCACATCTGAGGCGATGACAACGCCCACCTTGCCCTCCTCTTCCTGAGCCGCCCAGAAGCTGAGGCTCTCCAGGGCAAAGGTTGTTCCGATGCAGGCAGCCTTAAATTCAACTGTACTGCATTCTTGAAAGGAGCCCTTTCCGTAGATCTTTTCCAGCATGCCGATGACGTAGGTTCCCATGGCCTTGGCCTCGTCCAGGGCTGACTCCGTTCCCACGTAGATCTTGCCGATCTCTTCCGGGCTAAGGCGAGCGCGCCTCATCAGATCCAAAAGAGACATGGCCGCCATTGTGGCTGCATCTTCATGCGCATCGGGAACGGCCATGCGTTCGATGCCGATTCCCGTGATCAATTTACCAGGGTCGATGCCTCGATTTGTGGAGAACTCTCCCGCCAGGGGAAGAAAGAGCCTGGGCACATAAACGGATAGATCATCGATTCCCACGGCCCGGTCATTGCCTGCCGGCATATCTTCAATACTCCTGCTCAAGATAAGCATCTCCTTGCTGCTGGCCATGGGTGGCTGGATATTATTTCAGGTTTTTGCTTACCTCCTTAGGAAAATATATCAATGAGAAACGCCAGACTATGGTCTAGAATTATAGGAGTGATGAATATATGTCAAACGGAGATGTATACAAAATAATAGAACTGGTCGGAACTTCCAAAACGAGCTGGGAAGAGGCAGTTAAGACCGTTGTTGATCGGGCTACCAAAAGCCTGAGAGACCTTCGCATTGCTGAAGTCAAGGAGCTGGATGTCCGGCTGGAGAATGGAAAGATCGCGGAGTACAGGGCCAAGGTCCGGCTATCCTTCAAGTACGAGGGAGAAGACTAGATTAGCGCGAAAAGGCAGGCCTTATGCATGGGCAGGGACGATCACATTTCTGCTTTCTGCCATTCACCGGACTGACTGCGAATCTCTTTTTATCTCGAAGAGCTTAGGCCACAGCTTTCCGGTCACAAATAGCCTATCTTCTCTTGCATCGTAAGCAATGCCGTTGAGCACATCCACTTTGCTGCCCTGAATATCGTCTTCCTGCAAGATCCCCTGCAAATTTATTTTGCCTTTCACCTCACCGCTCTCAGGAGAAATTATCGCTATCCAGCTTGTTGGCCAGACATTGGCATAGATCTCTCCTTTAATATACTCCAGCTCATTTAGGCCCTTAAGCGGCGTGCCGTTGGCTGTGACCTTTATTTGCCCCGTTTCTGCAAAGGTCTCAGGATCAAGAATGTGCAGTATGTCTGTGCCATCGCTCATGATCAACTTCTTGTTGTCGGAGGTTATACCCCAGCCCTCTGTCGGGTAGCTGAAGTTGCCAATCCCAGTCAGATTCTCTTTGCCGTAGACCAGGCCCAGGCCCGACTGCCAGGTGAGCTGAATGATCCGGTCTTTCCAGAGGGCTATGCCCTCTCCGAATAGGGTGCTCTCCAGATTGGTCTGTTGCAGAACGCGGCCCGTTTCCAGATCGACGCGACGCAAGCTTGATCGTCCGTACAGTCCCGTTCCCTCGTAGAGCACTCCTTCGTCATATACCAGGCCTTGAGTAAATGCGAGGCTGCTATGAGGATAGACATTGATGATTTGGTAGCCAAATAGGGAAATGTCGCCGGCCTCTACTAAATGAGAGTTGCCCTGCGCTGCCGCGAGCATAGCTGCTAAGAACAGAACAGCCGGGAGGGCCAGGAGAATGAATTGGTTTGAGCAGGCTTTTTTAATCATGGAATCAAAAAGGTCTATTGACCCGGGGCTATAAAAAATTTTCCGCCATTGATCTGAGAAGGAAAGACCTAAATGTTAAGAATAGTATTATGAGATCAATGGGAAGTTTGATGGAACAGCAAGAAGTTCGGCTTATGCTCAAGGATCTGGAATCGGACTTGAATTAGAAGGAAAAGAGCTGACCGATCCCATTCGTGATCAAAAGATGATCGATGGACCTTTGCAGCAACTTTTGAGAAGGATCGATGAGGTTCTAGATGCTAATAATTCTGTGTCCACATCGTTAGTATCAGAGTCCTTGGAAATCAAACGCCCGGAATATCCTTTGCCCGCTCTTCAACAATTGGTCAGGAACGCCGTTCTCCATAGAACCTACGAAGGAACCTATTCTCCCGTGCGCATCTATTGGTTCACAGATCGTATCGAGATCCATAGCCCTGGTGGGCCATTCGGTCAGGTCACTCGTGAGAACTTGGGGCAGCCCGGCGTAACCGACTATCGAAATCCTCACCTCGCTGAGGCCATGCGCGTCCTGGGATATGTTCAGCGTTTTGGCCTAGGCATTCAAATAGCCAGGCAGCAGCTTGCTGCAAACGGAAATCCTCCGCCTGTTTTCATCGTAGCGCAAAACCATGTTCTGGCAACAGTCAGGAGGCAACAGTGAGCGCTCCGATCATTGCATTTTTCAACAACAAAGGTGGTGTTGGAAAAACATCACTGGTCTATCATCTTTCCTGGATGTATGCTGACATGGGGTTGAAGGTATTGGCTGCAGATCTTGATCCTCAGGCCAACCTAACTGCTGCATTTCTGGAAGAGGAGCGTCTGGAAGAGTTCTGGCCAGATGGCGAGCATAACAAAACCGTTTTTGGCGGCATAGAGCCACTCCTGCGAGGTGTAGGAGATATATTGGAGAGCCCTCATGCCGAGGAGATTGATGAGAGAATTCATTTGCTTGTTGGAGACCTCGCATTATCTCGATTTGAGGATGAGTTGTCTCAGCAGTGGCCTTTATGCTTAGACAGAAAAGAGCGAGCCTTTCGGGTCGTATCTGCCTTCTGGCGCATAATTACGCGAATAGTGGATGAACGTTATATCGAGATTGTTTTGATTGATCTTGGACCAAATCGAGGCGCAATTAACCGCTCAGTTCTCGTTGCCTCCGACTATTTCGCGGTTCCCTTAATACCGGACCTTTTCTCCCTGCAAGGATTAAAAAACTTGGGCCCATCCATCCGGGCTTGGCGAGAAGAATGGAAAGATCGCAGAGAAAGAAACCCTGTTAGAAATCTCGACCTGCCGGAAGAGCGAATGGAGCCGTTGGGCTATGTTATAATGCAGCACGTTGAGAGATTAGGCCGTCCAGTTAGGGCTTATGAACGTTGGGCTGAGAAGATACCAATGGTTTATGCAGAATATGTTCTAAACCTGGAAACCAACTCGAATATAAAAACAGATGCTAACCAGCTGGGATTGATGAAGCACTATCGCAGCCTGATGCCCATGGCCCAGGAGGCGCACAAACCAATATTTCATCTCTTGCCAGCCGACGGGGCCATTGGATCGCATCAGAATGCAGTCTTCGAGGCCGAAAACAATTTCGAGCAGATTGCTCTGGAGATTGCCAGGCGCTGTGGGGTCACTATCGAGAAAGACCATTATTACTCGCACTAGCATAATAATAAAAATTTGTGCAAGAAGGAAGTTCAAAATATGGACAAGCATCCCAAAGATCCAGGAAAAATATCCATATTACTGGCGGATATCACCACTCTCAAGGTCGATGCTATCGTTAACGCCGCCAACAACTCGCTCCTGGGCGGCGGGGGTGTGGACGGTGCCATCCACAGCGCTGCGGGCCCACAGCTTCTGGAAGAATGCCGCCGCATCGGAGGCTGCCCGACGGGCGAGGCCCGCATCACCAGGGGCTACTATCTTGCTGCAAGATGGATCATTCATACCGTAGGGCCCATCTGGCGGGGTGGAAACAACGGCAAGGACGAGCTATTGGCCTGCTGCTACAGGAACTCTCTTGCTCTGGCAGAGCAGCACGGCATAAAGAGCATAGCAATCCCTGCCATCAGCGCCGGAGTTTATGGTTTTCCCATGGAGCGGGCCTGTCGCATTGCCCTTGGGGAGATGAGCGCTTTCCTGGAGAAGAGCGGCGGAATTGATGTCATCGCCGTCTGCTTTAGCACTAGAGCCTGCCAGTGCTATCAAGATGCTTTGCGAATCAGCTCATAAAGTATATGCCAACCGCCACCACCAAAAAAGAAATGCCTTTCTGTTTCAATGAACTCCAATCAGTTTTTTCGTTCATCGCTTTTGCCAGCCCTGGCATAAGAATTCCCAGGCCCAGGATTAGGAACACAGTCATGATGGGCTGAAGTGCTCCTACGCTTGATACCAGGGTAACCGACCCGATGGCATAGGCGAAGATGGAGAAGATAATCCCCAGAAATTGGAATATCTCCTCAGAGATCAAAGCTCCCACAGCCAGGCTGCCTTGACTAAATATTTTCTTGACCTCGCTACGCATGGATCGAATGGCCATGAGGGGCAGGACCACCATCAAACTGCCCAGGGATGACCAGAGGTAGAGATTCCATCCATCGATGGAGATGAGCAGATACTTGAGGGAAAGATAATAGGCGGCGGTTAAGACCCAGTATGACAGGAAAGGCTTGATAGCAGGAGATAGGGCACTGAGAAATGGCTTGCTGTTTGAGCTATTGCTATTCGAGCATTTACTGTATAAACCATTGCTATCAGATCCACTTTTTTTGTAGGATATGAGTATAGTGCCAACGAGAAGCAATAGCCCTCCTACACAATGTTTTAGCTCCAGAACTTCCCCTAAAAGGAGGACGGAGCCTATGAATACAAATAAAGGATACACGTATTCTAGAGCGGTTACTTTCGAAGTTTCTTCAATCTTTAGGGCCTTCATGTAGAAGAAGGAGGGAAATACCTGCAAGCTTCCAAAGAGCAGAGCAATGAGGGACTGCGGGTATACAAAGTTCGCGCCCACTATCAAAAACACGGGGATGGTAAAGAGCTGCGAAGCCAATACCTGGCATACGATGTACGCATTGGAATCGTCAGTGTAGCTGCTGAGCATAAGCTTATCCAGTACCCCTGCGACAGAGAAAAAGATCGTTCCTAAGAATGCGAATGTAAGCCATTCCAGTTCAAATACCTCCTTTTGTATGGTGCATTTTTTTGAGATGCAAAGTGATATAGTTCTCAGCGGGCAACTCTTAATCGTTTTAATCGGTCAAATATCGATGCCATACTAGTTATACTTATTTAAGTTTTAGATCAGGAGACATCATAAATTAACAATTTTTTTTATAAAATTTGGATCTTAATAACAATTTTCGGCTTAATATATGGTAATTGCGGAAAAGCAATCAGAACAATTTTACAAAAAGTTCTTAGATGCACCATTTGAATTATATATTTTTTTTAAAATTATAAAAATACACGCTTAATTTCATTATTTATATATTTATACTATTACTAAAAATTTTGTAAGTTCTACAGTAAAAAGAGATATGAAACGAGATCCAGTACCTACTTTATGTTGAATATTAGAGTCTTTTGTTTTCGCCGCGCCAAAATTGACCCCTCGCGCCGATCCGATTTTGACCCCCTATTTAAGCTAACCAACCTCCTTGCGTATAAAGCTCACGTCTCACTACCTTCTCCGAAAACTCTGTCCGTTCATGTTCAGGATCAGCGCGTGGTGGGTGATCCTATCAAGAATCGCTGCGGTAAGGGCTCTATCATGGAACACCTTTACCCAGTCTGAGAACGCCAGATTCGACGTAATAATAGTACTCATCGTCTCATATCGCGTCGCCATCAATTGAAAAAGTAGTTCAGCGCCGGCAAGGTCGAATGTGACATACCCAAGTTCATCGAGAATCAGGAGGTCGATCTTCTTGAACTGCCGGAGATAAAGAGAGAGCTTGTTCTCGTTTCGTGCTTCAACCATCTCATTGATCAAACCTGCTGCCGTGCGAAAAGACACCCGATAATTCTGCTCACATGCGAGTATTCCAACTGCAATCGCCAAATGTGTCTTCCCTGTTCCTGAATTTCCGATGAGAATGGCATTCCTCCGTTCCTTGATGAACGTGAGGGCTTTCAATGCAGGAAGAGCATCTCTCCCATCTTGCGGGAGGTTATCAAGCACCAGGTCTTCGAACCGTTTCTTCGTCGGAAAACCAGCCTGGCGAAGTGACTTCATCTGACGGTTTATGTGCCTTTTATCGATTTCTGCCTGGAGTGCCGATTTCAAGAACCGTTCCAGGTCAGGATTATTGGGCTGGTGCTCCTGGACATAGGCGTATATCCCGTTCACCCGCAATTGTTTGCATAGATCTGCAAGCGTCATGTCCATAGCTTATCCCTCCATCAGTTGATCAAATGCGACAAGATCCGGCTGCGTGACCTCAAATTCAGGATATAAGGCAAACAGCTCCACCTTCTGATCCACTGTCTGGTTAAGGAAGAACCGGAGCGTATCATAAGTTGGAGAGATGTTCTGTTTCTTCAGGGTGGTCAGGGCGTGAGAAAGCGCCTCAGTCGAAGTCTCAAGCATCAGGTCAAGAACCGGGAGGAATTCTTTTGGATCATCGAGGTAATACCGGTTGAAAAGGTCCAGGATCAGCTCATCCATTTGAGCCAGAACCCTGGCATTTGGAAGTGCGCCGGGCTTGCGATGAAATGTTTTGATGTAATGGGTTATGTCCAGTGAGTACTGCTGTTTCCCGGCTAACCTGCGATGGGATGCAATAACATCGTTCCCATCGAGGAGCTCTATCCTGTCAACCAATAATTTCAGTGTGATCTGTCTGGGACGATACGTGTCAGGAACTGAGTAGAAGTTCCCGTCACATTTCACCAGCGAATAGCGAGATATGGCAGCCCGTTTCAGTTCGTAGTTCTCATACTCAAGTGTCGGCAGGGGGTGCATCAGTTCTCTCTCTTGAACGAGACCTTGAACCGGCACATTCGGACGACGATAGACTGGACGGGCGTTAATCTCGGCGAGGCACGTACTGAGCCATTTCATCGCTTCTTCGATTGACTCGAACGAGCTTCGTTCGCCAAAGGCAACTCTCCGGATGTAGCCGACACTTTCTTCATCGGTTCCCTTCTCTTGAGGCGAGGCTGGATTGCAGACACATGGACGAAAACCGGAATGCATGGAATACTCCAGAAAACTGTCGTTCAATTTCTGTTTCTGCGAATCATATACCACGCTCATCCTGTCATAGAAAATTGTTTCAGGAACTGCGCCGATCTCATGGAAAAATTCGATGTGGGCCTGGATCACCTCCAACCTGGTAGACCGTGGGTAGAGTCGAGCAAATCGATAGAGTGAGAAGGGAAGTACGAACACTGCAAGGTAGAATTTCAAGCAGATCCCTCCGATATTGAGATGGACTTCACCCCAGTCGAATTCAGCACGCTGACCAACGCGCGGTTCCTGGAGGATAAACACCTCTCGAGGGCTGTTGGTGCGTTTCCAGCGGGCCACTTCATCTTTAACACTGGTGTAACCGATTTTATGGCCGTCCCTGACGAGCAGCTCCCAGATTCGTTTGGCAGTGAGCCTCTGTTTTCGAGGGTGTTTGAGGTTTGATTCAAGATGCTGGTGGATCTTCTGGAGGACTGTCTCAGTGAGGACGCGCGAGGGCTGGATGATCTTCCGGTTCTTCGGAAGGATCTCTTCAACTGACCCCTTCTTTTCATCATTAACCCGGTGCAAGTATTTTTTCACAGTGTTCTTGGATATATTCAGTTCGCGGGCTACTCCTTTGTAGGAATCATGGAGTTCGTATAAATCGACAATTCTACGTACATCTGCCATCGTTTTCACCTTTGGGCCCACCTCTCAGAATACTTGGAGAGGGAGGCTTTCCTTCTTGAGGGGGGGTCAAAAACGAACCGGCGTTTCCTTAAATAGGGGGGTCAAAATTGAATCGGCGAAAACAGTCTTTGGCTCTTCAATATATTGAGTGGTTTTTTGATAGTAAGGAAAAAGAGAGATGCTTTATTATCTCTCACTTTTTAATTGGAGAATTTGATCTTAATTTTAATAATTGATATATGTATAATAATAATATTTTGAGATTATAAGTTTAAATTTTTAATGAAAATATTACTAGATAAATAATAATTTGTATAATTGTTACAAAAAATTATGTACTAAAAATCTTTTAAAAATAATTATTAAAAATAATTTTATAGTAAAGATATTATTATATTTCATAATTTACTATTTAATAAAATAAAAATTTTATATATTTTTAAATTCTGTTATTCCAATGAGACTTCTTAGGTGGATGCAAGAAATGCTCGCAACCTCATTAAGATTCTATAAACTATAAGCATGAATCGTCTCATCCCCTGGTCGACCGGGATTTTGCCGACAGAGTTATTCCATATACTATGCGAATATGCCCCTCTCCGCGCCCATCCCCCTGCTTTGCGACATGAAAACCCACTTCAACAATCAAAGGGTATTCTAAGTCGGATTCATTCATATAAACTATCAGAATAGATAAAGTCTATTACTAATAATGCATTAATTTTATAAATACTAATCTCCTATGTTACATATAGAGTTATGATGCCCAATTATTATTTATAATATTTTTTAGATTTTAATTGCAAATCAGTTAGCCGCTTTTATTAATATTTATTATAATTATAATATTATGGCCAATTTGTATCGGGGTTTTCATTTTAATTATAAAATCTATTTTATTAGTTTATATGATTATAGTTACTTTAAATTAGTTATGTTTTTTTAGAATCTAAAAAGTCTTTATTATATATTTAATATAATCTGCTATTAAAAATTAATCAAATTTTTTAATAATAGTTAAAATCTAAAAAATTATAAATTAATAATATAAACATATTAATGTAATATTTACTTTAACATAGTTATTTTAGTATGAATCTATATCTTGATGAAAAGTGAGAGTTTATGCGCTAGAAAGACTTCGAGAAGAAAATCCCTTTCATTGGCAGCGAATATTTATATGGAGATGTTGCTTCTCAGATGAACGAGATTGGCCTGAATCGTTATGAATGATATTCTGCAAGAGCTAAAGGAGATTGTTGGAGACAGGGTATCTGTCTCTCCCGGAGAGATGTGCTGCTACGCCGGCGATGCCTCCCAGGTCGCTGGACTGCCCGACTTCGTTGTGCGCCCAAAGAGCACCGGCCAGGTCTCTCGCATCCTAAGGCTAAGCAGCGAACACCTTATCCCCGTTACGGCACGCGGAGCAGGAACCGGGCTTGCCGGCGGCTGCTCTCCGGTTTTGGGCGGCATTGTCCTGGATATGTCAGGCATGAACAGGATATTGGAAATGGATATCGAAAACCAGCAGGTTATAGTTGAGCCGGGCGTGGTAGCCGAGAAGCTCAATTCTGCCTTAAAGCCCTACGGATTTTTCTTTCCACCCGATCCGGGAAGCCTGGCCATGTGCACCATTGGAGGAATGATCTCCTACAACAGCAGTGGCATGCACTCTGTTAAATATGGAACGGTGAGAAATTACGTCCTTGATCTGGAGGTAGTGCTGGCAGACGGCCGCGTGATGCATACCGGCAAAAAGGTGCTCAAATCATCGGCAGGATATGATCTCACCCGTCTTTTTGTTGGATCGGAAGGAACGCTGGGGATCATCACCCGCGCCGGATTGAAAATTGCCCCCTTGCCCAGGACCAGAAAACTTGTGCTGGCATGCTTTGTTGAGGCAGAGATCGCCGGCCAGGCGGTAATAAGGATATTTTCAAGCGGCATCACACCCTCTGCCTGCGAGATACTGGACAGAACAACTTTGCAGGTACTGAAGCTTTGCGATCCGCTGCTGGCCATACCTGAGGACGGAGATGTGATCTTATTCGAGGTGGACGGAACGGAAAGTTCAACCGCGGAGGCTGCCGGGCAAATCTCGGCGATCTGCCAACCCACGGCCAAGAGCGTGAGAATTGCTGTCGGCCCGGAGATGGATGGCATCTGGGCGGCGAGAAGACTGGTAGGGGCAGCCATATCCCGACTTGATCCCACAAAAACCCGCATCTATATGGGCGAGGATGTGGGTGTGCCCATCAAGGAGATTCCCGCATTGATTAAAAAGGTGCAGCAGATCGCAGCCATGCTTGATATCCCGGCTATGAAATATGGCCATATTGGAGACGGGAACCTGCATGTAGCCCTCTTCATCGATGTCATGAATAAAGAGCAATGGGAGAAGCTGCGACTTGCCGCGGACAGGATCCACAGAGCGGCTATGGAGCTGGGCGGAACGGTCAGCTCCGAGCACGGCATTGGCCTGGCTCGGGCGGAGTATTTGCCGGAGCAGGTGGGAATCGAGGCATTTTCTGTAATGCAATCCATTAAAAAGGCCCTGGACCCCAGGGGGATTTTAAATCCGGGAAAAATGGGGTTTTAAAAGATGAATCTCGATTTAAAGGCGATCAATCAATGTGTGCGATGCGGAACCTGCCGCACCTTCTGTCCCGTATTCGAGGAGTCCGGCTGGGAGTCGGCCAATACCCGCGGTCGCATTATGATTTTAAAGGGACTTACCTGTGGCCTTCAGCCCGACTCACATATTTTAGACAGCCTGAATACCTGCACAACCTGTGGAATATGCACGGAAAACTGCCCGGCCGGCGTCAATCCCCCGGAGATGATCGAGAGCGCCAGAAGACAGCTTGTCTCCAACGGAGTGATGACATGCCAGCAAGCAGATCTCAGCAGAAATATCTTTGCGAGCGGCAACACTTTTGGCGAATCGAGTGACAGGCTATCCTGGCTAAGAGACAGGAGCCTTATCACAAAAAAGGCAGACTGCATCTATTTTGTAGGCTGCATGAATTCCTACCGTTATACCGAGACTGCGGCCAATACTTTTGCACTTCTGCATCGCTTTGGGGCAACCATGCTTCCTGCTGAGAAGTGTTGCGGCTCTCCATTGCTGCGCACAGGATTTGATGCCCGCAGATTTGTAGATGAGAACTGCAGGCAGATTGCCGAGACTGGAGCACGAACTGTAATTACAGGCTGCGCAGGCTGTTACACCACACTTAAGAAGAGCTACCCCCGGGACTTTCGGGTGCAAAGCGTCCCGGAGTTCTTGGCTGAGCACATCTCGGAGCTGGACATATCGCAGCTTGACCTCACGGTAACCTATCATGACCCCTGCCATCTGGGCCGGCACAACCAGATCTATGAGCAGCCGCGCCGGGTGATCGAGGCCATTTGTCGCCTCAAGGAGATGAAGGCTTCCGGAAAGGCGGCCAGATGCTGCGGAGGCGGGGGCGGAGTTCGGGCCGGCTACAAAGATCTATCCCTGCAGATGGCCAAAAAGAGGCTGGGGGATGTTCCTGAGGGCGTGGACTACATCGTCACATCCTGTCCCCTTTGCATCAGAAATCTAAGAGATGCGGGGGCCGGGGAGAAAGTGATCGATCTGGTAGATCTGGTGACAATGGCAGTACGATAAAATCAGAACGAAGGTGTGCAGAAGTGAGCTTTCGCTGCAGGCCGTTGCCGCGATAGGCAGGGTGAACCGCCGCCTGGAGATGGGCAACTTTTGTCAGCTCTTCTTCCGGCAGATTTATGTCCCTGCCCAGGTACATATCATCATGCAGCATGAAAATCTCCGGGCAGGGAAGATTTGCGGCAATAACATTTTGCAGACTCATTAAATCCGGCAAAGCGCCTGCTTGCAGGAATTTCATCTCGACCATACCCGTATCAATCAATGGAATCGTCATCAACCTCTTGAGAGCAATCGCCTTTTTTTTGGACGAGTGTCTTCCTCTAATATCAAATATCAATCTTCTTCCCCTCTTCTGATGCATCGTTTTATAAGCCTGGAAAAAGCAGATTTAGCCGCAATGGACAGAGAAAACTGGCTGAAGATGCAAAAGGTGCTAAGCGAGCTCTATGAGCTGCATGAAAGCAGTGTTTCCGATCCAGGAAAATGCAGAACTTTTAACTCCCGTGTCTCGCTTTTCCTGGAAAAGCTTGAGGATCTGCAGGCCTACGATATGGCGGATAGGGTCATGGATCTTTTGGCCGGCTGCAGCCCCAAGGATTTCTCACCCTGTGAAAATCGCCAGTGCACCAAAGGCTCATTAGAGCGGCTGCAGGGTCGGATCAGAGAAAAGCTGGAAAAGAACTGATCTATCTTATCTTGTACTTAAAAAATAATCCTATGGCCACTATCAAGCTCAGAAAAGATACGGTGTTGGCTACGATGAGAATGTTATCCTGAATGTGCAAGCCATAGAGCAGCCAGAGGAACATGCCCAGGCAGAATTGCAGGAGCATAACCAGGCTTACATCCGCTACAGACTGCGTTTTATAGATCTTCAGTATCTGGGGCACGAAGCCGAACATGGTCAAAACGGCTGCACCCGAGCCGATTAATTCCCATTGCATTAAATCAGAAGGAGGATGCGATGGTATATTAGCTTATTAGCTCATACGCAAAAAAAAATTAAGAATTTTAGTCCAGAAGTATCAGGCCAAATAGCTCCACCATTTCCTTGCAGTCCTTAAGAACCCGAGGCTTGTAGCCGGCGTTTTGCAGGGTTTTGAAGACATCGATGCCGCAGGCCTCCATGGAGGGACGCATGATATTCTTATTCTTGCATTTCACGCTATCCAGATCGAAGACCGCCTGGTCCTTCTTTTGCATCTCTTCGATGACGCATGTCTCGCAAAGCGCGCAGGGCAGGGCGTTCATGCCAAATGCCTTGTAGCAGCCGGCCAAAAATGCGGCTCTTTCCAGCTCGGCCACGGTCGTTTGCATCTTGACCGCGGAGTTGGAGAGAGCCCGGCCGGCGTGTTTGGGCGCGAGCTTGGGGTCAGGCCTGGCCTCAAAGCGGGCCAGGACGGCATTTCTGTATTCGGAAAGGACCGCTCTGGTCTCCGGCGGGGTGGGGGTAAAAGGCGGACAACCGAGACGTTTTCCATAATTGTCACAGCCATATTTGCACTTCAGCCGCACCCAATCAGATACTACTATTATCTCCGTAGAAATGAGCCGCAGATCTTCATGAACGGTCCTCAATTCGGAGAGGAGGCTTTCCAGGTCTTTATTCATTATCACCATCTATGTGTTTCGAAAATATATATGTTGGTGCCCGCTATTCTGATTGGACGAAAGGCAAAGTCGTGTAGAACAGGGGGACGTTCTACTAAATATTACCGGGGCATCTATAGGGCGCTGCACGATTTATGGCATCAATGCACCAGCTAACGTCAACCAGCATGTTTGTATTTTGCGTACCAAAGGCGACCAAGTCCTACCGCAATTCTTAGCCAACTATCTACAATCCCGAATAGGCCAGCAAATGATTGGAGCATTTTCAACAAAGGGGAATCGTGAAGGCCTCAATTTTCAACAACTTGGCTCAATACCACTGTTTCTTCCTCCTTTGGAAGACCAGCGACTCTTTTGTGAACACATTGCTCGGGCGCAACAAACAATTGACATAATTCATGAGAGATCAAATAGCCTTCGCTATGTTCTTCATGTGGTATTGTGCAAACTGATGGGGGGTCTATCATGACCGCATTCACCGAATCCAACACCATCGAGCAGATGATCATCGATGCCGCCACAAAGCCCGGCAGCGATTCGCGACAAGGTCGCTGGACCTACGCCCCCGCCGCAGAGGTCCCCCGCCTGCCCGGCGACGTAATGGTCGGGCCGTGGCTACGTGAAGCTCTCATCCGTCTCGACCCCGAAATCGGCGCCGAGCCGGATCGCGTCAAACGAGGGTAAGTGCAATATGCATTGTTGGGAAAAGATGATCCTGTAATGTCGCTGAAGGAACTCAAAGCCAGTGTAGCTCTGGGCGAAGACAGCCGCCGCCAGTTCAAGCAGGACGTAACCAATGCCGATTCTCTGGCAGCGGAGATGGCGGCCTTCGCCAATTCTGAAGGCGGTACGATCTTCCTTGGAGTGGCCGACAACGGCACGCTGCCAGGACTGAATAAAGCTGACGTTGCCCGTCTCAATCAGTTGATCAGCAATGCTGCCTCGCAAAATGTGCGTAGCCCCCTGACAGTGCAAAGCGCCAACGTGGCAGTGGGCAAAGGCCGCGTCGTCATAGTGCTCACCGTACCCAAAGGTCTGGACAAACCCTATTTCGACAGAAATGGTGTTATCTGGCTGAAGAGCGGGGCCGACAAGCGGCGGGTGAACTCCAAAGAGGAATTAAGAAGGCTGTTCCAATTTTCCGACCAGTTCCATGCCGATCAACTGCCTACCCGAGCCGGGATTGACAAACTGGATAAAATGCGCTTCCGGGATTTCCTGCGCGATGCCTATAATCTGGATTACCCCGAATCCCAGCCGGAGCTGCTGCGTCTGCTGCAAAATATGAGTCTGGCCACAGACGAAGGCATGCTGAATTTAGCGGGTGTGCTCCTCTTTGCCGAACGCCCGGAGTGGATCAAGCCCTTATTCATCGTCAAAGCCATTCGTTATCCCGGCAATGCCATTCATTCCACCGAGTATCTGGATACCGAAGATTTTTCCGGGTCGCTACGCAAGATCTATGAGGATTCGCTCGCGTTCATCATGCGTAACCTTCACAAAGTGCAGTCAGGACAGGGAGTGAACTCCCCCGGCCTTCCAGAGATCCCTCCTTCCGTTTTTGAAGAGCTGCTGGTCAACGCGCTGATTCATAGGGACTATCTCGTAAACGCGACGATTCGTCTATTCATTTTCGACGACCGGATTGAGATCATCAGTCCCGGCCATCTGCCCAACAACCTGACTGTGGAAAAAATCCGCTCCGGCATTTCGAATATCAGAAACCCGATCCTCGTGTCCTACGTGGCCAAAGGGCTGCTGCCTTACAAAGGATTGGGGTCCGGAATTAAACGTGCTCTGGAGGACTGGCCGGATATCAGTTTTGCAGATGACCGGGAAGGAAGCATGTTCATAGCCACCGTTCACCGCAAAGATCTTGGTGATGCAGGGTTCGCGGAAAAAAGCACCCAGAAAAGTACCCAGAAAAGTACCCAGAAAAGTACCCAGAAAAGTACCCAGAAAAGTACCCAGAAAAGTACCCAGAAAAGTACCCAGAAAAGTACCCAGAAAATCATCGAACTCATGCAGAATGATCCGGCAATTACTATCGCAGACCTTGCGATTCGCATAGGCATTACTGAGTGGGCCATCAAGAAGCAAATAAGAAAAATGAAAGCGCAAGGTCGCATCCAGCGCATTGGTCCGGATAAGGGCGGCCGCTGGCAGGTGGCAGACTGAACCCAATGGATGTCTTCTTCGCGTCTTCGCGTGAGATCCGGGTCCACGCAAAGCCTCGAATCACCGCCATTTTTACGGCAACAATAGCCTTCTAGGCCTTCTCCACCTCTTCCTTTACCAGCCGGTGCACCTCGCCCGCATCCGCCTTGCCGCGAGTCTTCTTCATGACCAAACCCACTACGAAGTTCAGGGCCCGCTCGCTGACTGCTTTGTAGTCCGCGACAGCCGCCGCGCTCTCCGCCACGGCTTCACGCACTGCCTTTTGCATGGCATCGTCCTCTGCCTTGCATAGGCCCAGGGCCAGGACAGTTTCCCCCGGCGTGCCGCCATTATTGTCTCGCAGATGGATAAAATGCAATCGATTCTCGTACCTCTTTTTTCTTCGTAAAGATTTATATCCCATCTCGTATTGTTCCATGCAATCAGGAGGGAGTTCAACGGCATCGGTCGCGCTTGCTATGGAGCTATTGGCATCGTTGGCTGATATCCTGAAGGTGAAATCGTGACCGAAAAGCATCGCGTATTCGTCAGTTCCGTGCAGAAAGAGCTGGCATCTGAAAGGCGCGCCGTACACGATTTCGTCGAGGGCGATGCGCTACTGCAGCGGTTCTTCGATGTGTTTTTGTTCGAGGACATCCCTGCGTCGGATCGTAGAGCAGACGAGGTTTATCTCGAAGAAGTGGACCGCTGCGACATCTATGTAGGGCTATTCGGCAACGAATACGGCAGCGAAGATTCCGAGGGCTGCTCTCCCACGGAACGCGAATTCGATCGTGCCAAGGCCAAAGGCAAAGCCCGGTTGATATTCGTAAAAGGTTCGGACGACAAGATGCGCCACCCGCTGATGCTTGCACTTATCCGCAAGGCAGGGGCCGAGCTGATCCGCCGCAGGTTTCATAGCATAGATGATCTGAAAAGCGGGCTTTATGCCAGCCTTGTAGACCATCTGGTGCGCACCGGTTCCATCAATTCCGGTCCATTTGACGCTTCTGCCTGTCAGCAGGCAACTCTCAACGATATCTCCAGGAAAAAAGTTGCGGATTTTCTAGCCCGTGCCAAGACGGAACGCGGTTATCGTCTCGGCCTGCGCACGCCGCAAAAAGCGGTGTTAACGCATTTGAATCTTCTCAATGATGAACGCCCCACTAATGCAGCCGTCCTGCTTTTCGGCAAGGAGCCGCAACGATTTCTGCCTACATCACTTGTCAAGTGCCTGCACTTTCACGGCACGGAAATCAGCAAGCCCATTCCTTCTTACCAGGTATTCAACGGCACCGTCTTCGAGATGGTGGACCAGTCCGTTGATTTCGTGCTCTCGAAGATTGACCGCGCTGTGGGAACCCGTGCCCACGGTCCGCAGGCTCCGGTCACATACGAGCTTCCGCCCCAGGCCGTGGCCGAGGCCATCGTCAATGCCGTCGCTCACCGCGACTACGCCTCCAACGCCTCGGTTCAGGTCATGCTTTTCTCTGACCGGCTGGAGATCTGGAATCCTGGAGAGCTGCCCCCGCCGCTCAGCTTCCAGTCGTTATGTGAGCCGCATCCCTCCATCCCGCATAACCCGCTCATCGCCGAGCCGCTATTCCTGACCCGCTACATCGAGAGGGCCGGCACAGGAACCCTCGACATGGCCAGACTGTGTGCAGAAGCAGGCCTGCCCGCACCCGAGTTTCGGGAGGAGCAGGGGCAGTTCATCCAGATACTGCGGCGGCCACAAAGGCCGGATTTGGCGATGGTGGTCAGAAACGACGATGAGGTGCTGTGGGATCATGCCTTGAGCGACGTAGGCCGGGCATTTCCCGGCGCGACCGCACAAGTCACCGCACAAGTCGCCGCACAAGTCGCCATCTTCTGCCAGAAGCCGAGAGCGGCACGGGAGATCATGGAGCACCTCAACCTGCACCACTGGAAGACATTTCAGGCCAACTACCTCATTCCACTGATCCAGGATGGTTTGCTGGAACGCACCATTCCGGACAAGCCCACCAGTCGCCTGCAGAAATATCGCCTCACCGAGAAAGGCCGGGCCTGGCTTGCTGAGGGCAGATAGGTGACCGACATTATCCCGGCGCAAGGAGACATCCGATATCTCATATCGTATTGCTCCCTGCAATCAGGAGGGAGCTCAAAGGTATCGGTCGCGCTTGCTATGGAGCCATTGGCATCGGTGGCTGATATCATGATGGTGAAATCGTGACCGAAAAGCATCGCGTATTCGTCAGTTCCGTGCAGAAAGAGCTGGGCATCGATGAGCTTCAGCGCGAAGTCGTGCAATTCCTGCGTGGGCATGGACGTATTACAAATACGGACTATCAGAAGGCTTTCGGCGTCTCGAAGCCCACCGCGAGCAGAAACTTGAATGCCCTGCTGCAAAAACAGGTCTTAATTAAAGTAGGCCAAACCGGGAAGGGTACTTACTATATCCTGAATTTGCAGGGGCTCACAAAGGGCTCATCAAGGTCTCAAACGGCTCATTGCGAGACAAATAAGGAGCATCGGACGTGATCAAGCTGTGCAATGCAGAATGCGTGCCTTCTGCGCAGTTGGAGCTGCACGGCACTTTCCCGATGCCGGGAGACCTCCGGCCCAATCCCAACTGGGCCAGGCTGCCGTTATTCGACCGCAAGGACTGGACCAGAGTGCGGTTTGGGAATGTTGTGCAAAACGTGAATGAAACTGAACGCCGACCGGCAGAAGCTGGCATCGAGCGTTTCATCGGGCTGGAGCACCTGGAGCCGGGCTCGCTGCATGTCCGCGCCTGGGGCGATGTGGCAGATGGAACAACATTCACTCGGCGCTGCCGACCGGGGCAGATCCTGGTGGATGGGGACCCGGAAAAGAAAGGGCGTGAGATCGAAATCATGCTTTCCCGATTGGCAACATACCAGCCAGGGCGAACGCTTGGTTCAGAAGGAACTGCGCAAGGCACTCTTGAAATATAAGCTGCATACCGACCAGGATTTGTTCGATCGGGCGTATGCATACATTCGCCAGTACTACTAATGGATTACCACGTGATAAAGGCCTTCGGCAAAAGGATGGCGTCTGGCGGGCCTGCGGGCTCAGGCCTTATCCACCTCTTCCTTTACCAGCCGGTGCACCTCGCCCGCATCGGCCTTGCCGCGCGTCTTCTTCATGACCAAACCCACTACGAAGTTCAGGGCCCGCTCGCTGCCTGCTTTGTAGTCCGCGACAGCCGCCGCGCTCTCCGCCACTGCTTCACGCACTGCTTTTTGCACGGCATCGTCCTCCGCTTTGCAAAGACCCAGCTCCCGCACGATCTCGCCCGGCGAGCCGCCTATACCTATCCGGTCCAGCAGAGTGCGTATGATCTGCACCGCTCCGTCCTCGCTGATCTTGCTCTGCTCGAGCATTTGCACAATCTCGGCCATGTGCTCCTCTTGGAAGCTCCCAATGGAGAGGTCGCGATAGTTCAGCTCGCCCTTGAGCACATCGGCGATCCAGACCGCGACCAGCTTGGGCGAAGCTTGCGCCGCGACGGCCTCGTAGAAGTTGGCCAGCTTGATCTCCGAAGTAAGGGATTTGGCATGATCATCCGCCAGACCGTACTGCTTGACAAACCTCTCCCGCTTGACATCAGGCAGCTCCGGCAGCGCCGCCCGGATGGCCGGCACCCAGGAAGCGATGCGCATGACCGCCAGATCGCACTCCGGGAAGTAGCGATAGTCGTGCGCGCCTACCTTGCTTCTTATGGAGACGGTGATGTTTCTCAGCTCATCGAAGTGGCGCGTCTCCTGCACCACTTTGATGTTCCGGCGTTGCAAGTTCTTTTGTCGGGTGATCTCATAGGAGAGGGCTTTTTCCACGCCCTTGAAGCCGGTGATGTTCTTGACCTCGGATCGGTCGCCTCCTTTGAGAGAGATGTTGGCATCGATGCGCATGGACCCTTCCTGTGTGCCGTCGAAGACATCCAGATAATCGAGAATGCTTTTGAGCTTGTCCAGGAAGACGCGCGCTTCTTTGGGCGAGCAGAGGTCCGGCTCGGTTACCACTTCCAGGAGCGGCATGCCGCAGCGGTTGTAGTCCACCATGGTGTACTTGGCCTTGTCAATGGTGCCCGCGTGCACCAGCCGACCGGGGTCCTCTTCCATATGCGCCCGGTTGATGCGAATATTTCGTTCCGCACCATCGTCGCCCAGGATCATGATGTGACCCTTTGTGGCCAGGGGATAGTCGTACTGGCTGATCTGGAAGCCCTTGGGAAGATCGGGATAGTAGTAGTTCTTGCGATAGAAGAGCGTCTCCTCCTCGATAGTGCAGTTCAAGGCCAGGCCCACCTTGATGCCATACTCCACTGCTTTGCGGTTGATCACGGGCAGAGAGCCGGGCAGTCCCAGGCAGACGGGGCAGGTATGGCTGTTGGGCAAAGAATCGTGGTAGGCCGTGGAGCAGCCGCAGAACATCTTGGACTGCAGGCGGTTGAGCTGCACGTGTATCTCCAGGCCGATTATGACGTCCTCCATTTCTAGATCACCTCCGGCTTGGCCTCATGAAAGGACGTGGCCGCCTCGAAGGCCTGAGCGGCACGCAGCACCGCTGCCTCACTGAAGTGGGGGCCGATGAGCTGCAGGCCGATGGGCAGATGTCCGACAAAGCCGCAGGGTACCGAGATGGCGGGCACGCCTGCTAAATTGATGGGCACGGTGAAGACATCGGCCATGTAGAGGGAGAGAGGATCGTTGATGCGCTCGCCGATCTTGAAGGCGGGAATGGGCATGGTGGGGCTGGCCAGAATATCCACCTCATGGAAGGCGCGCATGAAGTCCCCTTTTATGAGCGTTCTCACCTGGAGAGCTTTGAGGTAGTAGCGACCGTAATAGCCGGCGGAGAGGGCATAGGTTCCCAGCATTATGCGCCTCTTCACCTCCGGCCCAAAGCCCTTGGCGCGGATGGCCGAGAAGGTGGTATGCCAGTCCTTATCCTCTTCCTGGCGGGAGCCATAGCGCAGGCCGTCGAAGCGGGCCAGGTTGGATGAGGCCTCGCTCATGGCAATGACGTAGTAGGCGGCCAGAGCATAGCGGGTATGGGGCAGGCTGACCTCCTGCCAGGATGCGCCCAGAGACTCAAGGGTATGAATGGCCTCCCAAACCGCCTTTTCCACATCTTTGTTCACTCCCTCGCCGAAGTACTCCCTGGGAATGCCGATCTTCAGGCCGCAAATGCCGTCTTTCAGGCCGGGCAAATAACTATGGCGCGCCCCCTCTGCCGAAGTGGAATCCCGTTCGTCGTGCCCCGATATGACCTCCATAAGAAGAGCCGTATCCTCTACCGTATGGGTCAGCGGTCCAATCTGCTCCAGGGAGTTGGCATAGGCCACCAGGCCATAACGCGAGACCAGGCCGTAGGTGGGCTTGAGTCCCACAATGCCGCAAAAGGAAGCCGGACAGCGCACTGAGCCGCCCGTATCTGAGCCTAAAGAGCAGGGTGCTTCGCCCCCGGCCACAACCGCCGCGCTGCCGCCGCTGGAGCCGCCCGGCACGCATGCCTGGTCCCAGGGATTTTTTGTCGGCCCAAAGCAACTCGTCTCCGTGGAGGTGCCCATGGCAAACTCGTCCATGTTGGTCTTTCCAACGATGATGGCCCCTTCCGCCTTGAGCCGCTCGATGACGTGGGCATCATAGGGCGGGATATATCCACGCAGTATTCTCGAGCTGCAGTTGGTCTCAATTCCTTTGGTGGAGATGCTCTCTTTGATGGCGATGGGCACTCCCGCCAAAAGACCCTGGCCGGGATTTTTATCGAATTGCCTGGCCGCGTTTAATGCGCTCTCTTTGGCCAGAGTAGTGAAGGCGTTAAGCGAGCTCTTCTCGATTCTCTCAAAGAGCCGGCAGAGATATTCCTCGCATGATTCGGCTCTTAGCCTGGCTTTTAATTCCGAGAGCATGATCACACAATCCTGGGGCTCTTAAAGTAGCCATTTTCCGTGCGCGGCGCATTCTTGAGCGCCTGGTCCTGGGAGAGAGACGGGCAGGCCGCATCCTCTCGAAAGATATTGGCCAGGTCTACCACACGGTAAGTGGGCTCCACTCCCTCTGTGTCCACCTCATCCAACTGGTGGAAGTAATCCAGAATTGTGTTGAAATGCTCCACTAACTCATCCTTCTCCTCATCCTCGATCTTTATGCTGGCAAGCCAGCCGATGTGCTCCACATCTTCCCTGGTGATCATGTCATCCCACGCATTAAACCATCTTATCAGATATAAAGGCTCTTTTCGGCCAAACACGCGGGCCATTTGATCGAGCGCCGGGTTTTTTAGCCGGTGGGTGTTTTTGGTATTGTGTTTCCCCTGCATGCCAGCCAATCTGCTAAATTGAAATGGAGTCCAGCGAAGCCAAAAGCCTTAAGAATTCATTCGAGAAATGGATTCTGCAAGAAGTATAACCATGTCATTTGCTATATCATTATCTGGTTGGGGTGCTTTCTAGATCATGAAAAAGAATGATGTCATTGTGATTGGTTCAGGAATCAGTGGCTTATTGTCCGCCCTAGCGCTTTCTAGAGAGGGCAAAAAGGTAGTGATTTTAGAGAAAGAGAGTTACATTGGCGGAGTCTGCCGCTCTTATGATGTAAACGGTTATCGTGTCGATACAGGCCCTCATGCCATAACCAGGCTGGAAAACGGCCCGCTCAAGCAACTGATGGATAGATATTTCAATAGAGTTCCTCAGTTTATTCCCTTCGGAAAATACTATGTAAAAATAGGCAGCGAGATAAAGCCGTTTCCCTGGAGCATCAATGCCTGGCTGACGTTTGGATTGCTTCCTAGAACGGACAGATTACTCTTAATGAGGGCGCTGTTCAATATTTTGTATCTGAAAAATGCCGGCAAGGATTTTTCTAATATCACTCTCTCGGAGATCCTTCCGGATAAGGTCTCAATGACGACGAGACGATTCTTGGACTGGCTATGTTACTTCATGGTGGGAACATCCATAGAGAATGCACCCATTTCTCGGTTCGTGGACAATAAAACCCATCATCCCAGGTCCATTCCCTATGTTGGAAAAATATATGACCTGTTTATAACCGAAGGTGCAACAGACCAGGGATACCCCAAGGGAGGGCTCCAGTCCATAGTCAGCGCCATTCTGGCATCGTTTCCCAAAGACTCTGTGGAGATCAAAACCAATGAGCCGGTGAAGAAGATAGAATGCAGCGAACGAGTGGAAGGGGTGATAACCTCTGAGGAGAGCTACGACTGCGAGACCGTAGTCTACTCTGGATTTTCTTCCGACTTGCCCCATCTGATCGAGAACCTGCCCGCCGCATACACCCAAAAACTGACCACGATCAAGAGAGTTAATTCTCTGACCATATGGCTGGGCTTAACCCAGAAGCTCTTTACAAATTATGGCTCGGAGATGTGGATTGACGCCGATCCTTATGCCTGGATGGTGCCCACCTCAAATTATGATCCCACCCTGGCACCCAGAGGAAATCAGCTCGTAGGTTTCGGATTCACTCTGCCCGGCGATTACAACACATCCACCATAAAGAAGAAAGCATTTGAAACGATAGTCAATAATATTCCGGATATCGAAAAGCATATCGATATGATACATTATCAGGAGCTGATTCCGGAGAAAGCTTCCTGGGGCATAAACTGCGGCTTTGGGGACGTGAGAACTCCAATTAAAAATTTATATTGTGTTGGTACTGATACGACCAAGAGGAGCGCCGGAGTCAACCGGGCTGCATATTCCGTCTTGAAGTTTTTAGAGATTATCAAATCAGATGGAAATCTGTAACGGATCAGGAAAAAAAGATTTGTGTCTTCATTATGTCAAGTATTTTCTCTGTTTCTTCCCGGGGGAAATCAGATCCAATAATGCATGCTGTGGTGCCCGATCCGCTTTGCTCATCTGGACTGCAGGCCACAATATACCTGGGATTTTCCGGGTCGCTGTCAATAGTGGCCATGCAGCCCTGTCGGAGGTGAATTTACATAAGTTATTTCGTTACGAATACTTATGGGAACGGTTCGGATCCCATAATTATTGGCGATTTTTTAGGGGGGTCTGTAATGAGAAGTCAATACATGGCATAGCACACATTTCTTATACTTCCTGTGCCATCCCCCGATCATGATTGCGTCAGTCGAGCGCTCTTCTCTCTCCGGCGAGGTCTATGCCCCGCCCTCTAAAAGCTACACCCACCGCGCCATCCTCATAACTTCCTTAGGCCCAGGCGGAACCGTAAAGCGGCCCCTCCTCTCCGCGGACACCAGGGCTACAGTCTCCGCCAGCGAGGCCTTTGGAGCCAGTATCTCTCTTAACGACGAAGTAAATATCACCGGCGTCTCCGACCGGCCCCAGACCCCGGAGGATGTCATCAACGTGCTTAACTCGGGCACCACGCTCCGCTTCTGCTCGGCTGTGGCGGCTCTCACCGACGGAGCGGTGCTTACAGGCGATGCCTCCATTCGCACCCGGCCCAACGGCCCTCTTTTGAGCACGCTCTCGGAGCTTGGCGCCCAGGCCTTTTCCATCCGCAATAACGGCAAAGCCCCACTGGTGATCAAAGGAAAGATGCGGGGCGGCACGGCGCACCTCAACGGCGGCGTCAGCTCTCAGTTCCTCTCTGCCCTGCTCATCGCCGCCCCTCTGGCGGAAACGGACACGAAGATAGTAATCGAGGGCGATCTGAAGTCGCGCCCCTACGCCGAGATCACCCTGGACATGCTGGCCGACGCGGGCGTGCATGTGCAGGCACAGCAGCAGGAGTTCTTTGTGCCGGGCGGGCAGAGCTATGGCATGAAGAGCTACACCATTCCCGGAGACTTCTCCTCTGCCTCCTACCCGCTGGCCGCGGCTGCGGTCACAGGCAGCGAGGTCACCGTCAAAGGTGTCCTCCCTTCAAGGCAGGGCGACTCGGCCATCATCGATATTCTGAGCCGCATGGGGGCAAAGGTCTCCTGGGACAGGGAGTTGGGGGACCTCCACATCAAGGGCGGCGAGCTTCAGGGTGTAGAGGTGGATGCTGGCCGCACGCCGGACCTGGTTCCTGCTATCGCCGTGCTGGGCGCTGTGGCGAGCGGCAAGACGACCGTCTTCAACGCGGAGCACGTGCGCCACAAGGAAACGGACCGGCTGCATGCTATGGCCGTGGAACTCTCTAAAATGGGCGTTGACATCCGGGAGCGGCCGGACGGGCTGGAGATCGTGGGCGGAAAGCTGCACGGGGCAAAGGTGCACGGCTGGCACGACCACAGGATTGTCATGGCCCTGACGGTGGCGGGCTTTGTGGCCGGCGGGACGAAGATCGATACAGCTGAGGCGGTGGATGTGAGCTATCCGGGATTCTTCCTGGAGATGGCGGGACTGGGGGCGAGGGTGAGCGTGGGATGAAATGGTATCATACATTAACACCAAAAAAGATAATACCATCGAGATTTAAAATATGATTCTGGAGGAATCTCATCGATAAATGTTCCCTTGCAGGGTGTAATCGATTCGCATTGCCACCTTGACTTCAAGCAGTTCAACAAAGATCGCGAAGCAGTAATGGAAAGTGCCCGAAAATCAGGCGTTGTGCGCATGATCAACTCGGGTGTGGACTATTCTACCAATGCCAGGTCCCTGGAGCTGGCCAGGAAGTACGATTTCATCTCCGCCACCCTGGGACTCTCCCCCAATACTTTGCAGAGCATAAAAGAGCCGGAACTCGATGTGCTTTTTGAGCAGATAGAAAACAATGCCGGCCAGGCAGTGGGCATCGGCGAGGCGGGCCTCGATTACTATCATTGCAAAGATGCACCCTCCAGGGAGCGCCAGGCAAAGGTCTTTAGCAGGGTCATTGAGCTGGCCAGGTCCCTCGATTTGCCTTTAGTCATTCATTCCCGCGATGCCGAGCAGCCTGCTCTGGAAAAGGTAAAGCATCTGGACAAGGTCGTCTTCCACTGCTACAGCGGCACAATCGGAACTATGAAAGAGGCCATTGATCGAGGATTTTACATCTCTCTGGCCACCAATCTCTGCCGTTCCGGACAGCATCAGATCCTGGCCAGGAATGTATCACTGGATCGTCTGCTGGTGGAGACCGACAGCCCCTTCCTTTCTCCCCGAGGAGGCAGAAATGAACCCTCCAATGTCCTGGACTCTGTCCGGCTCATTGCCCGGATCAGAGGCATAGAGCCGCAAGAGATCGCCCGGATAACTGCGGATAATACCAAACGAATTTATAACATCCGATGAAATGTCATTAAATAGAGAAAATCGGAATAATTAAAATCTATCCAGAAAGGGTCAACATGAATCGGATTCCAATACAGTTCGAGCATATCCTGAGTTACCTGGGTTCCAAGAAGGAGAAGGGGAGAAAGAAGATAGGACTGCTCGTAGATGGTCCCAATATGCTCAGAAAGGAGTTCCAGATGGATCTGGAGGAGATCCGGGACATCCTCAAGGATTACGGCGACATCAAGATGGGTAAGGTTTTCTTAAATCAGTACGCTTCGGAGAAGCTGGTTGAAGCGGTGGAAAATCAGGGCTTTGAGCCGGTGATTTGCACCAGCGATGTGGATGTAAGAATGGCGGTAGAGGGTGTGGATATGATTTATAATCCCGTCATCGACACCCTGGCGCTCGTCACCCGCGATGCCGATTTAAAGCCGGTGCTCATGAAGGCCATGGAGCACGGCAAGGAGACCATCATCTTCGGAGCGGAGCCTGGCTTCTCAGTGGCCTTGCGTAACTCCGCAGATTATGTCATAGTTCTTCGTAACGGCCAGTATGTACCGGAATGATTATGAATGAATTGAAACCACTTCGGGCCATGACCGCTCGAAGGGAGGACAATAGATACCGGGATGAATGGGGTGAGCCGCATATTCCAGGCAATAGCTGGCGAGATCGCATACCTTCCGGGCTGCCTGTAACCTATTCGGGCCTGATATTATTAATATGCATAGTGGTATTCTTCATCAGCATCATCTTTCCTTCCTTCGCATACAACTACCTGGCATTAAATCCGGACTATGTACTGCAAAGGCCCTGGACGCTTATTACGTATATGTTCGTGCATGCCGACTTCAACCACATATTCTGGAATATGATAGTTTTCTTCTTCTTTGGCATGGAACTGGAAAGGCGCGTGGGAGAGAAAAAATTCCTGCAGATCTACATCCTCTCCGGGATAGTGGCGGCGCTGGGCCAGATGATAATATCGAGCGGCTCCATGGTGGGAGCGAGCGGAGCGCTCTACGGTGTGATGGGCTGCCTGGCCATAATTGCACCCGAGATTCGCGTGCTACTCTTCTTCGTGATACCGGTGAGCATTCGTGGTGCAGTCGTGCTATACGCCCTGATTGATTTCCTGACCATAGGTTCGGCGGACAACATCGCCCATATGGCCCATATCGTGGGGCTATTGGTTGGATTAGCCTATGGGCAGGCGATGATGAGAACGTCGAAATACTACTAATATCTCTGGAAGGTTATATTTCAAAATGTTCCTTTAGGTGCGATAAAGCATCACAATTTTACTGCAAAAAGCAAAAATAGATAATTAATTGTTGAGCATAATAAGGCGAAGAGTGCTGCTTTATAGCTCAGTGCATGATTATATTAAATTAATTTCCTGAGAAAAGGGCCATCCTGCATTTGGACCAATCCTTTTATACTTCAAGATACGTATTAAAAATGGGAATGTAGCAAGAAGGCGATGCAAAATAATGATGTCGATAGCAAAGGGATCGGTCGGTACAATTGTTGGTGAGACCAATCCATTAGCATTTAAGTTCATTATAAACAAAGAGGTAGGTCGAGGCACTTACATCAAGGCCAAAGCCGACGGGAGGGAATGGGCACTCGCTCAGGTGGAGGACATCAAGCGGTCCAACTCCGCCTACAGCGTAAACCAGCTCAATGATGCCGCCCGAAATTATGATTCTAGAGAGATGATGATAGCCGAGGCCAGGGTTATCGGCGTGACAAGCAACGGCAAGCTGCATCTTCCCACCAGCCCTGCCCGGCCGGGAGATCCGGTCTTCATAGCCGACGAAAAACTGATCAAGGCAACGCTGGGCCTGGCCAAAGGAGATATGTACATAGGCATGTTGCAGGGCTATGATATCCGGGTGGAGCTGGACGCCAATACCCTGGTACAAAAGCACTGCAGCGTGCTCGCCAAAACCGGTTCGGGAAAATCCTACACGGCAGCCGTGATTTTAGAAGAGCTGCTGGAAAGAAAGGTGGCTCTGCTCGTCATCGATCCCCACGGCGAGTACGCCTCCATGAAGGAGCCCAACAAAGTGGGCGACTTTTCCAGATATAAGGTCAAGCCGCGCGGCTATGATGCCACCATCTACACTCCCGGAGAGATGGCCATGAACCCGAGAGCCGACCGGCCTTTTCGCTTCAACGGACTGAACATGTCCGCCCGAGATGTGGCGAAGATGATTCCCCACGAGAGCAGCAGCAGCGGCCAATTGGGATTGCTCTACGAGGCCATCAGTGCCCTGCGGGCGGAGACTGATGCCTATACCCTGGAGGACGTCATAGAGCAGGTAGTACGCAGCAATTCCAAGGTAAAGTGGAATTTAGTAGGTCAACTGGAGTCGCTCCTGGAGCTGGGGCTCTTCTCCGGGGCGGAGACGCCGGCAGAGGAGCTTTTGCGTCCAGGCAGGGCTGCAGTTATAGACATGACCGGCATCCTCCCTGAACTGCAGTCCATGATCGTATCTCGACTCTTAACCGATGTCTTTGAGGCCAGAAAGCGCAGGCTGGTCTCACCGGGAATGGTGGTGGTAGAGGAAGCCCACAACTACATCCCGGAGCGGGGCACAGGAAACGCCGCCTCCACCAGCATTATACGCACCATTGCCGCTGAAGGCAGAAAATTTGGCCTGGGGCTGATGATCATCAGCCAGAGGCCGGCCCGTGTGGACAAGAACGTCATCTCTCAGTGCAACACTCAGATCATTATGAGGGTCACCAATCCCAATGACCTCAAGGCGCTCTCCAAGGGCCTGGAGGGCATGACAACTGAGCTGGAGGAGGAGATCAAGAGGCTGCCGGCGGGCGTGGCCATGCTGGTGAGCAATGAGATCGAAAGGCCCATCACAGTCGATATCCGGCCCAGGAAATCCAGACACGGAGGCGTGAGCACCCAGATCGTGATCAAAGAGAAGGCTTCAGCCGTCGCAGCCCGCGCTTCTCGGGGCGCGGAAAAAAGATCAGGCACTCCACCGGCTTCTCCCGCGGGAGCTAAGGCAAAAAGACCCGGGGAGAAGAAAGCAAGCGGCCTATTGAAAAAGGTCTTCGGGGCGAGAAGAGCATGAGGTAAAGGTATGAGCCGAAAATTCAGCGATCTAAAGCCTGGTGATCTGGCCAAACTGCCGGGTTTGACCTATGATCACTCTTGTATTGGAGAAGAGAGAATTTATCTGCACCTTTTTAACAAAAAGAACATGCACTGGTATCTGGCAGAGTATGGTCCCATCGGCAAGAAATTCTTCGGATTCTTCGAGAATAAAGCGGATGGATTGGCTTCAGGGCAGTGCAGCATCGAAGAGATACTCAATTGGGCGAAAAAAGGAGAGGCATGGGAAGCGATGGTCGATGAAGACTGGAAGCCGACGGCCGCTAAAGAGATTCCCATTCTGGTAGAATATGTAAAATTGATGATTTGCCAGCCGGACATAACCTAAAAAAGGGCCTGGCGCGAGGGCTCACTATCCGATGAACTGTCGCGCTCTGAGGGCATGGCTTGTCTGGCAAGCGCTCGGGATCGGGGGCGCAGGAGGCCGGTCGGGCCTGAGGGCCAGGTGGCGCATGCCTGCGGTAAGGGCATGCATTAGGAAAGCAATGCCTTCGGTTCGCTATTACTATTAGCGGATAATTATAACCATACAACTAACGATCCCACCACAAGAGGCACAGAGCGCACAGAGACTATTTAGCAGAGAAGATTTGATGCCGTCACCAGCTAACGATCCTACGGCTTATGGCAGCAGCGCCGGGCAGCCCCATCGACAGTGATTGCTGCCTTTACCGGGTCCCGGCTGCACTCGTAGCTGCCTTCCGTGGGCCAGGCCGTCCGGGCTTGCGGTGCTGTCGTTTGGGCGGGCTGGGTTGATTGGCAAGTACTCGTGATCGGGCGGGTAGGAGGCGGGTTGAGCTTGGAAGGCAACTTTTTTTGCAGATACATTGCTATTCAAACAGCATCACCTCCACCGCCTCCCCAGCCTCTATCCCCTCCCGCTCCTCGGCCACCAGCACGAAGCCGTCCGCCCTGGCCACAGAGCTGAGGATGCCCGCCCCCGAGATCATGATGGGCTCGGCCTCCCCGTCCTTGAGGGCCACTCTGACCAGACTCAAGTATCCCGGTCGAGAGGGGATCTTTCTCGCCAGCCTTGCCGGGACTTTCATCTGTTGGTCAGAACGGTGGGCCATCTTTTGCAAGGCTGGGCGCACGAACAGATAGAGATCAGAGAGCGCAGCCACTGGATAGCCGGGCAGGCAGACCACGATCTTGCCAGCCACGACTCCGAAGGCGGTAGGCTTTCCCGGCTGCAGGCGCACCCCGTGAACGAAGAGCTCGCCATTCTCCTCCAGCACCCGAGGCGCATAGTCCTTCTCACCTACAGATGTCCCGCCGATTATTATTATCATATCCGCATCTATGTTGCATGAGATGGCCTCGCGAATAAGACCTTCATCATCCGGGACGATCTCCATTTTCTCGGCCAAGGCCCCCCATTTTTCTGCATAAAGCCGGGCCATGAGCCCGTTGATCTCGTATGCTTCGCCAGAGGCAAGAGCGCGCGCTCCGATGGCCACCAGTTCTCCTCCCGTGGGGATGATGACCACCTTCGGCTTTTCATAAACCCGCACCTCGTCAATTCCCAGTGCCGACAGCATTGCCACATCCGGGGGCCGAAGGGTGTGGCCCTGGGAAAAGACCGTTTCCCCCTGTCTGATGTCTTCGCCAAGGGGGGAGATATTCTTGTAAGCGTGCAGCTGTGCCGTGACCTCCAGGATCGAGCCGCGCAAATACGCATCTTCCAGCATTACCACGCCATCATAACACCCCGGAACAGGCATGCCGGTGCGCACAGGCCGGAAGTTGTCCAGAAAAACGGGAGCGTTAGGCCTTGCCCCCTTCGTGTCCGCGGACCGCACGGCAAAGCCGTCCATGGCGGCCCGGTCAAAGCCCGGCAGGCTCACGGGAGAGGAGATGTCCTGCGACAAAACCCGGCCTGCCGCCTGCACGTTTTGCATGAGCTGTGTCCGCTGTAAGGGTAAGCAGCGATCGAGAAGCATCTCTTTTGCCGCTGCTGCCCCGCAAAAACGTTTAAACATGCAAAAGCTTTTAGGTCATCTCCTTGATATATGCTTTTGTATATATCGCAGTTTTGCCGCTATACTCATCCTAGATGATTATTCCAGACTTCGACAAGCCTATTATCAAAAGAAAAAAGATATATGGTATTAGCTGGATTAACCTTGCAGACACGCATGATAATAATATTAAATTATTAGGCGGATGATTTGATGGACGCTGTTGTATGGCTGGAAGAAGTGGGAAAGAATGATCTTTCCATAGTGGGCGGCAAGGGTGCAAGCCTGGGTGAGATGATAAATATCGGCGTTCCCGTACCCGGCGGATTCGCGGTCACGGCTCAAGCTTTCCGGGATTTCCTCAACCGGGCGGGCATCGCCAGGAAGCTTTTCGAGGCCCTTAAAGTCGATGTGAATCAAGAGTCTGAGCTGCACCGGGCCGAGGAGACGGCCAAGAAACTCATCATGGATGCAGAGGTGCCTGAGGACATCGAGAAGGCCATAAAATCCCGCTATGAGGAGCTATGCAAGCGCGAAGGCGAGCAGGTCTTCGTGGCCGTGCGGTCCAGCGCCACCGCCGAGGATCTGCCCGATGCCAGCTTCGCAGGCCAGCAGGAGACCTTCCTCAACATGCGCGGAGCCGAGGATGTCTTCAACGCCGTTCGAAAGTGCTGGGCATCTCTATATGGGGCACGCGCCATCTTCTACCGGGTGGAGCAGGGCTTCGAGCATGATAAGGTCAACCTCTCCGCCATTGTGCAGAAGATGGTGGACTCAGAGAAGTCGGGAGTCATGTTCAGTTCAGAGCCCTCCACTGGTGAGCCCCTGGTGGTCATTGAAGGCGCCTGGGGGTTGGGCGAATCCGTAGTTAGCGGCAGCGTCTCTCCTGATAACTTCGTCGTGGACCGAAAGACCAAGAATATCATCAGCAAATACATAGCCACCAAGGAGATTATGATCATCAGGGACCCCAAGACCCAGAAGACTGTCACGATCAAGGTCCCGGCCGAGAAGAAAGAGGCCATCGTTCTCACAGACAACGAGGCAATTGAACTGGCCAAATACGCAGAGGTTCTGGAGAAGCACTACGGCATCCCCCAGGACATCGAGTGGGGCGTAGAGAAAGACAAGATCTACATCCTCCAGTCCCGCCCCATCACCACCATCAATAACGCCAAAAAGGCAGAGCCCGCACCTGCCGCGAGCGGCAAGGTTCTGTTCACAGGCCTGGGAGCCGCTCCGGGAGGGGCCACAGGCATTGTGCGACTGATTGCCAGCGGCAGAGAGCTGGATAAGGTCAAGCCGGGAGACATCATGGTCACCAAGATGACCATGCCGGACATGGTTCCGGGCATGAAGCGCGCCGGGGCTATCGTCACCGACGAGGGCGGCATGGCCTGCCACGCAGCCATTGTGAGCCGCGAGCTGGGCTGTCCGGCTGTGGTGGGAACTAAAAAAGCCACAACTATCCTGAAAGAAGGCATGGAGATCACAGTAGATGGCAGCAAGGGCATTGTTTACGAAGGTCGCTTGGCCCTGGCATCGTCTGCCAAGCCAGCGTCCGCAGCTAGCGGGGGGGGTGTGGTCTTTACCAAACCCATTACGGCTACAGAGATAAAAGTCAATGTCAGCGAGCCTGATCGGGCCGCAGCCGCGGCAGACACAATGGCTGATGGCGTGGGGCTGCTGCGCATAGAGCACATGATCCTGGGCCAGGGCAAGACACCCAACTGGTACATCAAGAACGGCAAGACCGAGGAGTACATCAACGAGCTGGTCAAGGGCATCAAGGTCGTGGCCGATGCCTTCTACCCCAAACCGGTGTGGGTGCGCACCCTGGATGCGCCCACGGACGAGTTCCGGGCCATGGAGGGCGGCGAGGGCGAGCCTCACGAGCACAATCCCATGCTCGGCTGGCGCGGCATTCGGCGCGACCTGACTGAAACGGATCACTTCCGCCTGGAGATAAGGGCTTTCAAGAGGCTGCATGAGATGGGCCTTACCAACGTTGGCATCATGCTTCCAATGGTGCAGCACGTTCGCGAGTTTCAGAAGGCCAAGGCCATCATGGTTGATGAGGACTTAGACCTGGAGAAGATCGATGTAGGCATCATGGTGGAGACGCCCGGTGCCGCGCTCACCATTGAAGACTTCATTGAGGACGGAATCGATTTTATCTCCTTCGGCACCAATGATCTGACCCAGTACACCCTGGCGGTAGACCGCAACAACGAGAACGTGGCCGGGCTGTATTCTGAGCTGCATCCCGCCATACTCAAGCTCATCGAGTACGTGGTGGAGCGCTGTAATGTTGCAGGAGTCAAGACCTCCATCTGCGGCCAGGCCGGTTCATACCCGGAGATGGCCAAGAGGCTGGTGGAGATCGGCATCACCAGCATATCGGCCAATATCGATGCCGTGGCCACGGTCAGAGAGACAGTGGCCCGATCTGAGAAGATCCTTATGCTCAATGCCCTGAGAAACAGGAAATAAAGCCATGAGAGACAAAGCCCTTCCCGAAGAGGAAGTCATGCGCATCCTGGCGGAAACGAGAGCACGCGACTACTGCTATGATCGCTTCTTATCCACCATGTGCACCCTGCCCCATCCAATTGCGGTAAGGGCTCACAACATGTTCCTGGAGACTAACCTTGGCGATCCGGGATTGTTTCCGGGCGTGTCCGAACTGGAAGAGCGCGTGGTGCAGATGCTGGGCGAGATGCTGGGCTGCCCGGACGCTTCGGGCTATGTTTCCACGGGCGGCACGGAGTCCAACATTCAGGCCATCCGGGCGGCCAGGAATGAGGCGGGCAGAAAAGACGGCAATATTGTCGTTCCCGCCTCGGCCCACTTCTCATTCGACAAGATAGGAGACCTTCTCTGTCTGGAGGTGCGAAAGGCGGAGCTGGACGAGAGCCTCAAGGTTGACTTATCGTCGGTCGAGTCTCTGCTGGACGAGAGAACCGTAGCCCTGGTGGGCATAGCCGGGACAACCGAGTTCGGCCAGGTGGACCCCATTGAGCAGTTGGCCGAAATGGCCGGGGAGTGGGGCATTCACCTGCATGTGGATGCCGCCTTCGGCGGCTTTGTCCTGCCCTTCCTGGATAGAAAATTTGCCTGGGATTTTTCTGTGCCGGCAGTATCCTCCATCACAATCGACCCGCATAAGATGGGCATGAGCACCATTCCCGCCGGCGGCCTGCTCTTCCGCGGTCAGCAGTGTTTGAGTGCCCTGGAAACGGAGACCCATTATCTTACCAAGGCCAGGCAGGCATCTCTAACCGGCACGAGAAGCGGAGCTGCCGCCGCGGCCACCTACGCCGTGATGATGCATCTGGGCCGGGAAGGCTTCAAGAGAATGGTCGATTACTGCATGGATCTGACCCATCATCTGGTAAAAGGCGCAAGAGAAATCGGCATTCAGCCGGCGATCGAGCCTGTCATGAATGTGGTGGCATTAATGGTCCCCTCCCCGGCGGAAGTGCGCGAGGAGCTGATGAAGCGGGGTTGGCATGTCTCCATGACCCGCGAGCCCAATCGTGCCCTGCGACTGATACTGATGAAGCATATGACACGGGAGAACATTGACCTATTTCTGGAGGATTTGAAGACCATCTTGGCCACGTGATTTTTCCTTCAAAGGAGAAAAGTATGCCTGCCGAAAGAAATCAAGAAGATTTACATCAAGATTATATGGTTTTTATAAGCCATGCAGGATCAGATACTTGGGTAGCCAAAAAGCTGGCTCAATCGATTGAAGAGAAAGGCGCAGCAACGTTCTTAGATGAAGCTCACATTGCTATTGGTGAGGATTTCGAAGATCGTATCCTTGACGCCTTAGACCAATCAAAAGAACTAATCGTTTATTTTACGCCTTGGTCTCTTACACGTCCTTATGTTTGGACAAAGATAGGTGCTGCGTGGGGCAAGCGTATGCCCATTATCGGCGTTCTTCACGGGCTAACACCAGAAGAACTAAATTCCAAAGCAGGAATTCCCAATCTGATAAAAAGACGCAATCTTATAGACATTAACAAATTTGACAATTATCTTATGCAGCTAGGCGCTCGCCTTGGGAAATAGGATGATAGAAAATCTAATTCGTTACACAAAGACGGTCTTCGTCTTTGCTCAATCCATAATTCCGCGATTTTGTAATTAATCTGCGAGAGATCTCCTCTGCAACAATTTCTGGTTCATCCATGGAGATGTATCTTCTTAATCTTACTGGACCCGGCAATTCCTCTGAAGGAGTATCTCTTGATACGATCGGTATAAGCGGCTTTTTTAAGGCAAGGGCTGAGCCAAGCTCCGCAGCCATAAAACTTGAACTGACACTTTCGGGAGTAATGATAGTAACAAAGGATTTGCTTTTTCGAATACCTTCATCTATAGCCTCGCGCCAGGAATCTCCTGCTTGGACCCATTCGGAATCACTCCAAACGCGCAGATTTCTTTGCGATAGAGCTTTGATTAAGCCTCTCACCCACTCGCGATCTTTGAAACTATGGGAGAGAAATACATCATAATCCTCAGACATCACAGTATGCTCCTGCACTAACCATTAATTGGTTTCTGCATATTTACGCTTATCTCTATCGTATGAGATTATTGGCATGAACTCTATTATAAAATTAAACAAATAGTTGGTCGGGTTCTGAGAACCTTCGACCTCATTTGGCATGAATCCGGTAAATTTAAACTTTATGACCAATGGCAAAACGTCTCATTACCTTATCGATCTGGATCTTGACAGCGTCGCCTACCTTGGTATCGGCCACGAAGATCACAAAACCTTCCAATCGGGCAATGCCGTCGCCTTCCCTGGCAATGTCCTCAATATTGACATCGTACTCTTTTCCGACCTCTACAGGGGCAGGAGTGCCCATGGAGGATCGATCTGCATCGTAATTTGCCAAAATACTTCACCGTCCTTTGCGATAAGCCACAAAATACTTTTCGCGATCAGCTCCCTCGTTATCCGACTATTAAATCCTTTTGCTCATGCAAGGCAAATTTATTTCTGCGGGGAGGCCTCTTTCCCGTATATGGACTGCCTGGATAGATACAGAGAAATCGTGCCGGATTATGAAGCCTTTCGGGCCATTCAATACCTGCCACTCTACAACTCTGCCCGCATCAATACTCTGAAGATAACGAGAGAAAAGCTCCTGGAAAGGTTGGAGGAAGAGGGCGTGCTCTTTCAGAGCTTCCACTGGTATCCTCTGGGCCTGAAGCTGGATATAGAGAGCCCAGGCAAGCTGCTGGAAAACCTCCTGGGCTACATTCACATCCAGGAGGAGCTGTCCATGGTCCCACCCCTGGTGCTAGGCCCGGAGCCGGGCGAGAGCGTCCTGGACCTGTGTGCCTCTCCCGGCAGCAAGACCACACAGATCTCGCAGATGATGGAAAATCGGGGTCTGTTAATCGCCAATGAGCCTTCCTTAGCCAGAATCGCCCCTCTGCGCTCAAACTGCGAGCGGCTGGGAGCCCTAAACGTCGCAGTCACCCGCTATGACGGTCGCAATTTTCCTCGCGGCCCCTTTGACAGGGTCCTGGTGGATGCCCCCTGCTCCAGCGAGGGCCGGGAGAGAAGAGGGCCGGGGGTCCTATCCAGATGCAGCCCCGAAAGATCCCAGGATTTACAGGTTCTGCAGATCGGCCTTCTCAAAAACGCCCTGCGCCTGACAAAGCCGGGAGGCGTCGTGGTCTACTCCACCTGCACCTATGCCCCGGAAGAAAACGAGCTGGTGGTGCAGGCGGCACTGGGAGAAGCGGAGGAGTTCCGGCTGGAGAAGGTCTGCATTCCCGGTCTTTTGGAATGTCCGGGAATAACAGAGTGGAACGGCCAAAGACTGAATGATGATTTGTCGTGCACCGCCCGCTACTACCCTCATATCAACGACACGGGAGGTTTTTATGTCGCCAAGATCATCAAGAATTAGGAATATTTTCGAGCCGCTGGACCCGTCTCTCATAGCGAAGCTGTGGCAAGATCGGTTCGGCATTCCTGAACAAGCATTTGCAGGCTGCAAATTTTTCCGGAAAGCTAGAAGCATCTGGGCTATTAGCGATGCCGATCTTCCCCGGCTCAGCTTCGAGACCATTGGAATGCGCATCATGAGCTGCAAAGACCGTCCGTGGAAGCCCACCACCTCTGCTCTGCAGATCTTCGGCAGATATGCCGCCAAAAACCTTATTCATCTGGATCGAGAAGAGGCCATGATCTTCCTGGAAGGGGGCAGCCAGGTAATAGAGTCGGACTGTGAGATCGGCTATGTGGTGGTATTTTATAGAGGGGATGTGCTTGGGTGCGGTCTGTACTCACATGGCAAGCTTGTTTCCCAGATTCCCAAAGAACGAAGAATGGCAAGCACTGTCGAGAGCGAGGCCTGCCCGGATTGAGAGCATTGCGCATGTGAGGATTGGGGAGAGTGAGAATCCTGATGATCTCAGACGTCTCGGTGATTAAGGAAACCGTTTCATCTCTTGCAGAGCCATATTCCGATCAAGAATATTGTAATCAAGACGCTCTGAAGCGGCTCTGGTCAGAGCCCATGCGCCTCTTTCGCTTGTCCAATGCCCTGCGGGAAAAGAGCTGCCAGAATGACGTCTCTTTTGTCATAAACCGAAATATCAACTTCACCAATGAATGCACAGGAACCTGCCGGTTCTGCTCTTTCAAGCACGGTGTTATCTATTTCCTCACGCCTGAGCAGATTTTAGAGCGCACCGGCGAGGCAGAGCGATTGGGCGCAACGGAGATCTGCCTGCAAGGGGGGCTAGCCCCAAAAATGCTTCTGGAGGATTACTGCCGGATCCTTGAGTTAATCCATCGCGACTTTCCCAGGATGCATCTGCATGCCTACTCGCCCATGGAGGTGCTGCACATGTCCAAAAACTCCCATGTTGAGGTGAAAGAGGCCCTGCGGGAGTTAAAGAGAAGCGGCCTGGGCTCCATGCCCGGCACGGCTGCGGAGATTCTTGTCGATTCTGTGCGAGCGAAGATCTGCCCGGATAAGCTGAAGGCAGAGGAGTGGCGGCAGATAATCATGGCGGCGCATAGGTTGGGAATTCCCACCACCTCGACCATGCTCTTTGGCCACGTGGAGGGCCTGGAAGATCGCCTGCGGCACCTGCAGATCTTAAGAGAGATTCAATTGGAAACGGGAGGTTTTACAGAGATGGTTCTGCTTCCCTTTATTCCTGATAATAATATGCTGGGCAAGATTGCCAGAGGTGCCGATCTTTTGGATCGTCTGAAGATGCATGCTCTGGCCAGGGTTGCACTTTATCCCAACATCACCAACATCCAGGCAAGCTGGACCAAACTGGGCCGCGAGGCCGCTGCTGCGGCTTTGGATTGGGGTGCCAACGACCTGGGAGGAACGCTCATGGATGAGGGAATCGCCCGCAATGCCAGGGAAACTCCCTGCATCACGCCGGCAGAGCTGATACAGCTTATAGAAGGGCGGGGAAAGAGGGCGGTGCAGAGGACTACCCTATACGAAAGAGTATGAGTTATCAATCTGATATCAAACTGCGACGATAAGCTTTACATATTTTGACGATGCACTTCCTGATGGTGGGGATCATTAGAATAATAATAGTTATCTTGTTAATCGCTCTGCTGACGTTCGTCGTCCCCTGGTCGGCATCGGCCCGGGATGTCACAGTCTCAGGATCATCAACCGTGATGCCTCTGGCCGAGGTTGCGGCAGAGGAATTCAATGTCCAGCAAACGGATTATTTGGTGACGATTTGCGCCGGAGGGACCGGTGCCGGAATTCTGGGCATTGCTGAACGCAAGAATGACATAGCCATGGCCTCTCGTGAGGTAACCGAGGACGAAAGGCGAAGATTTGGCGACTCTTTTGAGGAGTTCTTGGTCGGGCTGGACGGCATCAGCCTGGCGGTGAGCGATGAGGTATACCTGGCGGGAGTGTTGGGCTTAAGCCGACAGCAGGTCAGAGAAATCTATTCTGGAAACATCACCAACTGGAAAGAGGTTGGCGGCCCGGATGCAGACATTTATGTGATATCCCGTGAAGAGGGTTCCGGAACCCGTGACAACTTCAATGAGGCAGTCTTAGGCAGCAGAGATGCCGAGACGCCGGGCGTTGATACCGTAGCCTTTGGAGGGGCCGAGGTCAAGACGGCCATATCGGGAAGCGACAAGGCGATTGGTTATCTGGGCTTCAACTATTTGAGAAGCGGCGTTCATGGCATAGCCTTTAATGGAATCACACCGAACTATGATAACATAAAATTGGATCTTTATGAACTGCACAGACATCTCTACTTCTACACCTTCAAAAAGCCTTCTGCCGGCGCACAAGCATTCATAGATTTTGTGCAAGGACCACAGGGCCAGAAGATCGCAGCGGAAGAGGGCTTCATACCAATCTGACATCAGCCTTACATAATAGAATGGCAAATCATACCCTGATGAGAGCCGAAAGCAAACTACTGATATTGTTGTTGGTTTTTTTCCTGGCGGAGGCATCCGGTTCAGCCAGAGAGGTGACGGTTGCAGTCTCAGGATCCAGCACGGTCATGCCCCTGGCAGAGCTCGCTGCCGAGGAGTTCAATATGATGCAGGACAACTACACAGTGAACGTAAAATCGGGAGGTAGCGGTGTAGGCATCGTGGACGTAGCTGAGGGTAGATCGGATATCGCCATGAGCTCCCGAGAGATCCAACTGGCAGAGCGGCAGAGATATGAGACGCCAACGGTACGTTTTGCAGAGCAATCGGTGGGATTTGATGCCATATGCCTGGTAGTAAGTCCAGATGTGTATGATTCTGGAGTGACCACACTTACCAGAGATGAGGTTAAGCAGATCTATGCCGGAGACATAACTAACTGGGAAGAGTTGGGCGGGCCGAACACTGATATATTCGTCATCGGCAGAAGGGCCGGCTCGGGAACTCGGGACACCTTCAATGAGGTCATAATGGGAAGCCGGGAGGCGGAGACTCCCGGTGTATCTTATGATGCGGGGGAAAGCTCTGAGGTCAAGTTCAGTACCCAGCGTAGTGACAACGCCATCGGCTATATGGGATACAGCTTTGTCATGAGGGGAGACACTAAGGTGATCTCTCTGGATGGCATCCTGCCCTCGATTGAGAACATCAAAAAAGGCGACTATCCTCTGGCCAGAAAGCTCTACTTTGTCACTTTGGGAGAGCCTTCGCCCGGCACCAAGGCCTTTATAGATTATATCTTGAGCCCTGATGGCCAGCAGATAGCTACCGAGAACGGTTTCATACCGATCTGAGATGGGCGCGATCCAATTTTCATTTTTCTTATATTATTTTATTTCCGTACGATCCCATAGAAGGACGAAGTATATAAACGTACTTTACTATAGGGGCATCCCCCACAAGATGATGAACGTTGAAGACGATTCAAAGCCTTGGGGTGCTGAATGGCGGGAAGGGCGAAATTTTCGCACAGTGGCCGAGCTTTTCACCAGGCGCAACCTGTGGGCTTTGGCGGCAATAAGGTCCCAAATCAATAGCTTGCTCTTGGCCGAAAATTTGAGATATCCTTTTCTGTTTACATTCACAGGAATTCTGCTAGGCATGAGCCGAATGAATAGATACAGACCAGATGTTTCTTTTCCAACCAATGTGATGCAAGGTACGTACTACTTGCCACAAATATCTGAGGAAACTGTTCCTTTAAAGCATTTTGAAAATAAATTCAAAAAAATAGTGAAAGCATATGAATCATTACCTAGTGATTTAAGATGTTATTCGCTTCTTGTATCCACAGGAAACGCATCAAGCGATAATAATATTAATAGTAATAGTATAGATTATATCTTTACAGATCCGCCCTATGCAGGAAATATTCAGTATGGCGAACTGAATTTTATCTGGGAGGCTTGGCTGGGCTTCGATACTCATTGGCACGAAGAAGAGATAATAGTCAATGAAATCCGTGGCAAGACCGAAGCTGATTGGGCAAACGACATGCAAAAGGCAATGTCCGAATGCTACCGCGTCCTTAAGCCCGGCCGCGCTATTTCCCTCTGCTATCATGACACATCCGAAGGCACCTGGGCTCTAGTCCAGGATATCATGGCCGAGGCAGGTTTTGTGGTGGAGAAATCCGGCTCCGTCCTCTTCATCGACACCGGCCAGAAGTCCTATAACCAGCTCACAGCAGACAAGGTTAACAAGAGGGATCTGGTTATCAACTTCCGAAAGCCCAAGCCGGATGAATTAGGCATCCCGTTAATCACCGAACTTGACGACTTTGGCACCTTCCAAGACAAGGTCAAAAACATCGTAACCATCTACCTCACTTCAAATCCGGGCACTACCAAAGATCGCATCTTTGACGAGGTTGTCAGCCATATGGTGCGCCGGGGCCGGATGGAGTCCCATCATTTCGAAGACCTGCTTTCCCAAGTAGCCGAGCCTGTCCAGCCAGAAGGCGAGGCCAATGGAGCAGCCCGTTGGTACTTGCGAGAAACAGAGATCGACGATTCTGCCGAGTCCGGCAAAGAAGACGCTGCCGCTGATATCATCAGTGGGTTCATTGCCAGAACCAAGAAGCCTGAGGATGAAGGCGTCCACTACTCCAACATATTTGAGCACTACGTCTACGTCATTCTGGCAAAGGACAAACCTCGCCGGCCTCTGGTCGAGTGGCTCCTCGACTACTTCTACAAGACCGATGAGGGCACCTATCGCCTGCCTGCCTCCCCTGAAGAAGAACAGATCAAGAAAGAAGGCCGCTCTCAGGGTGTCAGCCGTAGGATCAAGCGCTACCTGGCCTATCTGGAGCAGGGCGTGCCCGTGCCCACGGGCGAGCGTCCGGGCGACGCTACCATTGCCGACTGGATCCGTCACTGCAAGCGCTCAGGCATGTATGAGCAGGGCAAACTGCTCTACGAGAAAGGCGGCCTCAACCTGGAGAGCCTGACCGAAGAGGAGCAGGTGAATGTGGACGAGGACTACCAGATTTGCGGCAAGATGCTGGCCCGGACGGCGAGGCCGGAGAAGAGAGCAAAGCGAAGCAGAAAGGCCGGGACGGCTGTGGTGATTTAAGAGTCTATCCTGCCTGGCATCAAATGTTACCGACGCTGAGGAGAAACTGCAACATGTTGTCGAAAGCCTGGTTGTCGAGCGGCCAGCAATCGGCCAGTGCCGACTCGCCCAGCCTCCTGTCCGGCTTCTCCATTGAGGCAAGATAGACCTGCACTCTCGCTTTGTCTATCTCTCCGGTTGAGATGCCCAGATCGTCGAGACATTCAAAATAACGGCTTACACAACCGAGAACGGGATCATCAGAGATCGCCCTCAAGCAAAGCGATTCGAGATTGCCGGGACTCTCTGCATCCGGCAGAATCATAACCCTTACCTCTGGAACTCCATCCGACCGAAGCCCAGGGCCACCAGGCACGGGAAGATTGCACTCCCTCAAGGCCTGACAAACGCTCTCAAAAGCTCCTGAGGGATTATCATCGGCATCTCGAATGATCCCAAGAGCGATCACCCCGGCAAATCCGGAAAGCTTCTTGAGCAATCCCAGATTCCGCTTTAGGTTTGTCTTGCCGCCAATGGGCCATATCTCTATTGCAGAGAGATTCAAGCGTCGAATAAATGCCTCGCAGAAAAGTGCATCATCGATTCCCTCCACAATCAAGAGATGCCTCTCTTCGATGCTGCCCGGCCTCTCAAGAGTTCTTATCATCTTACGTCCATCTTCATCTCAAAAGCGCCGTCCAGCTCATCCCGTCCGAAGGTAACAGCTACTACTTTGTCGTCTATCTTATCCAGTCGGTGAACTAAAAGATCGTAACGATCCTCTTCTGAGAAGGCTTTGTGAGCCGAAGCGATGCACTCCAAACTGTGGGTTGTGGCGAATACCTGACAATTGAATCTCCGGGCGGCTTTTGCAATGGCACTCCACACTTTTGCCATTACCTTATGATGAAAACCATTCTCAATCTCGTCAACGAGCACTACGCCGTTCTTGGCATTTCCGATGGCCAAAATTAGGCTCGCCAGCCTTGACATCCCGTCACCCATGTAGGAGAGAGGAAGCATCTGTTCCAGGCCAATGTCTCCATACAGGATGGGAACGCCCCCCATGGCCACCACGGTGACTCGTTGCAGCTTCGGCTCGATGATGCGAAGAGCCTCCAAAAGCACATCCTGCTTGCCGGATATCTCCAGCTTTCCATACTTTTCAGCTTCCTCCGCCAGAGGGATGCGAAAGCGAGCCGGCAGGAAGTAAACCGGGAAAGGCGAACGTCTTGCCAGGGAGGATCTTACGCCCTGCTGATCGATAATTAAGAATGCGCTTCCTGTCTTCTCTCCCGGAGACTCCTCATAATCCAATTTCAGGAGGAGGGTATTGTCTGGAGACAAGTCCATCTTTTGCAGCTTCATGGTGTCGTAATGAATAATCGGAAGGCTTTCGGAAGGCTCATCCGCCGGGCTTATTACCCGCAAATGAATCTTCCTGCTGCCGCCCTCTTCGAATTCACCGCTAATCTCTACTTCTTTCGATCTGTCAAAATTATAAAATAGCGAATCCCAGGGTGTCTTTTCAAAGCTTCCCATTTCGATATGAAGTCTGTCAATACCGCGAAAATTGTCCAGGCTCATAGTAATAGAGGGATTGTATGCCCCGGAATGTATGAAAATAGCCTCAAGGAGAGCCGTCTTGCCGACGTTATTCACGCCTGCAACTAGATTGATCCGGCTCAGGTTGTCCATGACAAGTCTGCAAAAACCCCGAAAGTTGTCAACCTCTATGGACCTGTACATAAGTGACTTCCTCCCGGGCCTAAAGGCCAGGGCTTCCTACTTCATTGACCGGCTGATTCTTTTGCCGTATCTCGATAGGCTATCCCCCTCAGTCCGAGGGTTGGGATCTGATTCATGATCCAATTAATTAGAGGTACGCATACCATAAATAGATTACTTACGGTCTTACTCCGGCCTGAAGACCGGAGTTTTCTCTGCCCCTGCACCCTGCGCCTATAAGTCTTGAGTCAGGAGTCTGATCGATAGAGTTTTGAGAGAGATTGAATATGGACTAATTGAGATGTTGCAATGCGAGGAACAAAACCTGGGGCTAAGTTCGTAGAAAGCAGTCACGGAAGGGATTGAAATGGCGGCAAAATCGGATATTCTGACCTTTCGCGAAAGCCTGGACAGGATCTGCAAGATTCCTGATAAAATTATCTCCGTTTACACTCTGGAGCAGCACGTCTGGGCCGGAGGCCACCTCGACCCTGACGCCTTCCGCCAAAGAAAGCCTGAGCAAAAAACCATCCTGGAGTTCCAGATCGATCCCGTCCGCCACTTTTTAAACGACATCTTCCGCAAGATGGCTGCCCCCTACCGACCGGACCGGGTGGGCGATCCTATTGGCCAGGGCTACTGGATCCAGGCCGAGTTCGGATCGGGCAAGTCGCACCTTCTTTGTTTCCTGGCCTCGCTTGCGCTGGGCTCGAAGGATTCCTGGGATCGGGTTCGGGAAAAAGAGCAAAAGGCCGGTCGGGGAAAGCGAGAGTCGCTCTACCAGTTCTGGGAGGAAGGCCTGGAGGCCAAGAGCACCGTGCCCAGCAAAGGCATCTTAGTCGTCGTGAAAACACTAGTTGGATCAGGTGGAAGAAGCGCTGACGGTGTCGGCTCGGGAAGACGCCTGTTGGATTACATCCTGGATGAGGCAAAGGAGCAACTTTTGCGGGAGTCCGGAAAAAATATTTCCCTTTATCCGGTGGAACTGCTGGCGGATCGATTCATCAGTGACGATTTAGATCGATACAGAAATGATCTCAAGAAATTTCTCCGAGATCCACGCTTTTTTGAAGAAGACGAGTTTGAGGAAATAGACGAATTCATCCGCGAGATTCAGGACGATAAATCTCCCGCCTACAAGGAATCTTGCGGCAACAAACTCTGGAGATTTTATGACGAATACCTGAAGGTTAGACCGCGTATCGAGGCTGATCTGGAAGAGATCCTGGAGCACATGGCTAAGGCCATCATGGCCGAAGGCTACAGCGGCATCCTTCTGTTGCTGGACGAGGTCTCCCTGTTCATGAAGGATAGAGACGAGACTCAGAGGACCGAAGACGAGAAGACCCTCCTGGTCCTGTCCAACCGTCTGACCAGAGTACACAATCTTCCCATCTGGACCGTCTGCGCTGCCCAGCAGGCCATAGAATCCAAGATGGGTGCCAAGAACATCATAGCTGAGGACCGGCTGAAGCTTATCCCCCTGCTCAAGGATGAGAAGGACTATTATGATATCGTCCTCTCCCGCGTTCGAGATATTATCAAGCCTGATGCGATAACCAGTTACTACTCCTACTATAAACGCGGCTTCACCTGGTCCAACGCCATAAGTGAAGACGAGTTTGGGCGCTTCTTCCCCTTCCATAAACCGGCTATCGAAGTCCTTCGAGCCATCACCTACGAGCTTACTACAACCAGGTCTGCCATTCACTTCATGCATCAGACCCTGAAATATCAGATGAAGATTAAAGGCACTGAATTGATCCGCCTCTGGGACTTCTTCGATGAAGCCCTTACCTATGAAGAAGACCCCAGCGGCACATACGCCGGAATCAAAGCTCTGCGGGCAAGCAAAGATACCGAGTACAGGATCTACGAAATATGCAAGAAGCAGATTGATAGCATCACAAAGGGAACCTTGAAGGTGTATCGGGACCGATCCATCAAGACATTGCAGACCCTCTTTCTCTATTACGTCTCCAAGACACGCCAGCAAGGCTTGACCCCAGAGGAGATAGCCAACTCCGTCCTTACGGAAAGGAGCCCGGATGCCACCGTGGACGAGAATATCCAGCACTACGAGACCATTGCCGACAGTCTTGGCAAAGAGCTGCCGCAGATCGCCGCAAATTACGATGAGGATAACCGTCCCAGATTCCGCTTCGACCCCATAATAACCAGCAAGAATCCTAAACGCGAATTTGAAAAAGCCAGGGCAGAGTCCGAGTCCAACCTTCTCATGCAGCAGGAGGCATGGAACCACCTCCTGGCTCTCGACGAGTGGCCGGTGCGCACCCGCCAGATGACCATTTATTTGGAAAACGGCGTTAGATCTATCTTCAGAGATATTGCTGCCTTCGTGGGCCCCTGGGAAGATAGAACCGCGGCCAAGGCCGGGCCCCAGAACCTGTCTGTAAACTGGCAGAGCCGCCAGATCGCAGGAAGAATTGAGATGCTGGATCTGGGACGGATAGTATCCGATAGCCTCATTCTACCAGCCATCGCCAGCCCGGATTCCGACCTGGACTTTGCCGTATTTGTGGGAACTAAGCCTTTAGACCAGAGCATCCTAAACAAGATACTCTTGCAGAGAAACGATCCGAGGCTGATCGTCTGGACGCCGGAGGAGCTGACGGCAGAAGAGAGAGATCGGCTCCTGGACTTTGCCGCCTACAGGAAGCTGGTTGCCGACAGCCAGGGAAAAGACAGCGAAGACGCCATCGCCATCATAAACTGGGTAGCTGAGCAGCTCCAAAGGGAAATAGCTCGAATAAAAAAGATCGTGGACAGCAGCTACCACCGGGGCCGGATGGACGCTCTCAACAACACCAGGATGGACTTTCATGTGGCCGGAGAGTTGCCGGGAATTCTCACATCCATCGTCGATCGTGTCTTAAGGGCTGCTTACGACTCCAGGGATATTGAATTTGAGGGAAATCTGGTCTTCACCAAAGAGTACGGAGTAAACGTCATAAACGGCATCGTCAAGACCGGCCAGATCCCCAAGGGTGCCAAGCAGGATAAAAACATCAGCGCAGCCCTGAACTTCGGCCCAGGCTTGAAGATCGTCCGGAGAGGCGCCGAAAGAGTTTTGGATACATCTGCAAACAGTCACGTTTCCGATATCCTGTCCTTCATCGAATCAAAGAGCGACGAAGGCGGCCAGGCCATCAAAATTGACACCCTGATGAAGAACTTCATGGGCGTGGGTGGGCCCAATGGCAAGAACTACGGCCTCTCCCGCCGTATGGTCCAAATCTATCTCCTCTGCCTGGTCCAGCAGGGTAAGATCAGAATAGCTCTGGGGCCAAAGTCCGGGCTTCCTTCTAACTATATCGATTACTCGAACATATCTGACATTGATTTCACAGGTAGAGTGCTCGATGCCATGCTTGAGGTGCAGCGGCTGGCTCCACCAGAGAATTGGGAAGACCTGCGTCCTTACGCCGAAAAGATCCTCGGACATGAATTGAAGAAAACCAACGATGATGCTATCATTTCAGGCTACTGCAAAGAGCTGATTGACCACTTTGAGAAAGAAAGAGATAGGTCATCCAAAGTCTTAGCGAAAGCTAAGGAGCTTTTCTCAACGATTGGCACAGACAATCCCTACGAGAAAGAGGTCGAACAGGCCGCAGTCCTCTTTGCCAACGATCTTGGCGGCAGTAACGGCATCGAGGCTGTGCTCTATGCTTTAGACCAGGCCTTTGGATACAGAATCTTCCAGCAGATCAGCCCAGACCAACGAGAGATAGATGATCTGGCCAATCGGCTGCATAACTACCATAAGATAGGGAATTTCCTCGAATTCGAAAAGGAACTGGTGGCCATCCATACATACTGCAGCTACACTATCCCGGACCAGCAGGAACTGTCATCCCTCCGTGAGATGCAAAAGGCTCTATCCTCGAAAATGAACAATCTGCAGCACTATATCGATTCGGAAGTGAAATTCAGCTCAGAACTGATCGGCAAGAATCCCCCCCAAGGGCACAATCGAGAAATCCAGTGATAAAATGAAGGCAGGATACATCCAACCGAAAATATTTTAATCTTCAAGCGAGATGTACCCTGTGAGGTCCTTCAATGACACAAATACAACTTACCATGAATA
>Ga0247842_10001098_pt1 | contig 48216 bp, 46 predicted proteins | sample LaCruzMarch2015__3_FD_192411 | JGI IMG/M metagenome (GOLD analysis project Ga0247842, IMG submission 192411) | Freshwater microbial communities from meromictic Lake La Cruz, Castile-La Mancha, Spain - LaCruzMarch2015_19m | ecosystem: Environmental > Aquatic > Freshwater > Lake | place: Spain...
TGCGAGCGACCCGGCAGCCTCGACGCGTCGATCGTCGCGGACAGTGAAGTTCCCAACGACGTCGCAGGGCTCATTGTCGCCCACCCGCCGCTCCGCACCGTCCTGTTCAACGGCGCGAAGGCCGAGAAGGCCTTCGCCAAGCACATCCTGCCGAATCTTTCGGCCGCCGTTGCGGCGCGCCTGAGCCTCGCGCGTCTCCCGTCTACGAGTCCTGCTCGTGCGATTCCGGTCGAGGCGAAACTGGCGGCATGGAGAGAGGCGCTCGCCGTTGCGCTTCGGAGAAGTGAGCCGCAGCGGGATGCGTCAACCTAGCCTGCAGTGCGGGAGCCACTGCTCTCCAGCCAGCGTCTCGTGTCTGCGGCCAGGCGGCGGACCTCTTCGACGGCCTCGCGGGCCTGGGTGTCGCTGACGTGGCTCGAACCGGTGTAGATGTCCTTGTTCCGGAGATCGCGCAGGGTCTGGAAGTAGTCGATCCTATCGATGGTGACGCCGACCGTGTCCCCGAGCGATTCGAGGGCCACGACGTGATGACCGGGGGCGGTCGACGGCTCGCAGTCCGTGGGCTCGAAGGCCGATCACGGCGCAGCCGAGGATCGCGTGGTACGCCTGCTCTAGCCCCGTTTCCGGATGGAGTGGTGCGAGGGATGCGTCTTCGAGGCGTCGATCCACGGTCGCGAAGAGCCGGTCGATCTCGCCCGCGCCGAGCGTCTCCCGCACGATCTCGTTGCGGAAGAGCAATTCCTCGAGGCTCATGCCGTACCTCCGAGGAGATCGAGACGCGGCCCGTGATGGACGCGCGAGACGAACGAGTCTCGCGCTTTGAGTTCCTTCTTGTAGGCCTCCACCGTGTACAGCGTGGGGTTGATCGTGCGGCGCAACGAGCGGCCGGCCTCGCGCAGGGCGGAGCTGAGTTCGCGCAGCGAGACCGAGCCGACCATCATCAGATCGACGTCACTGTCCACGCGTTCCTCGCCGCGCGCGTGGCTGCCGTACACGTACGCCTGCACGATGCGCTCGGCGAATGGCTCGAGAGCCGCTTGAAGGACACCGGCCAGACCCACCGTCTTTCGGATGATCGACCGAAGTTCGTCGACGATCGGGCAGTCCGGATTCAGCCGGTAGACGACCTGGCGACCGACGTCGCGCGACACGAGGATGCCCGCATCTCGGAGCGCATGGAGTTCGCGCATGACGGTCTTCGAGTTGAGCTCCGTCCGCCGCGCAACCTCGCGGAGGTGTAGACCTTCATCGCCGGCAGCCGCGAGCGCCGACAGAACGGCCGAACGGCTCCTCGGGAAGAGCGCATCAGTGAGACTCGTCGTAGGCATGACGCCTACAAGTGTAGGCGAAGAGCCTACGATGTCAAGCCGATGCAAGTGTAGGCACTAAGCCTACACGTGTAGGCTAATACCCTACACTGTCGGTCCACGCGACGTCGAGACACGAGCCGTGTCCGGGAGCAATCTTGGTGCGCGACCGTCAGCGTTGGCACCAACGCCGTGCTCTTTCGACGACTCACGTCGCTGTCGGCCGTAGGCGGGTGTGGTAGGCTCCACGGGATTGCTGCGGGAGTGGGAGATGAACCTCGTCAACGTCGGCTACAAGTCGGTGAACTGCTACGCCCTCGAGATCGGCGGAGGCTACCTGCTCATCGACGTCGGCATGCCGGGAACCCACGGGGAGCTCATCTCGGTCCTGAAGCGCAAGTCCGTCCCGCTGGAGAGGATCCGCTTCCTCGTGGTGACCCACTTTCATCCCGACCATTGCGGCATCGCGCAGGAACTGAAGAACGCCGGCGTGGCCCTGCTCTTGGGCGACGTCCAAGAACACCATCTCGCCGAGGCGAATCGCGCCCTGGCCAAGTTCCCTGGCTACCTACCGATCTCAGATATCGGTAACGCGGTCGTCGCGACCGATAGTCGTCAGGCGTGGAAGGCGGCGACGGGGATGGATGGCGTCCTGCTCCACACTCCGGGTCACTCCGACGACTCGGTCAGCGTCGTGATCGACGGAGTCGGCGCCTTCGTCGGTGACCTCCGGCCGCCGGAGGCGTACATAGGGCAGGCAGCTGCACTCGCCGAGGAGAGCTGGCAGAAGATCAAGGCAACCGGAGCACGGAAGGCGTTCCCAGCCCACGGCTCTGCGTTCTATCTTGATGCGTGATCGCAAAACCTGCCCCCGACGCCCCGCGAGAGAGGGCGCAAGGTGCGAGCGCGGAAGGCGTGACCTGACCACGACGCCCTTGCCGGCCTACCGAACAGCTACGTACTCGGCGGACGAGGTCGATCGCGGGATGGACTCTCCGTCCTCGCGCAGGCCGGCCACATGCATCTCGATGGCTTCATGCATGCGACGCGTGGCTTGATCGCGGGTCTTGCCTGTGGCAACGCATCCCGGAAGATCCGGCGAGTAGGCGGAGAAGTTCGCGCCCGCTCGCTCGACAACGATCAGGAGTCTGCGCATCGCTATCTTCCTCATGCTCATGGCGGGTGCTGTTCAGCATCCCGCCCCGCGTCTACGGCGCGAACATCTGCTCCAACACACGAAGCGAGTTCTCCAGCGCCGGACTAGACAGTCGCCCCAGCTTCCGCACCAGCCGTGCCCGATCCACCGTGCGGATCTCGTCGAGGACGACATACCCAGCCTTGCCCTGGAACCGGCAGGCGACGCGGAACGGGTACGCACGACTCGCGGTGGTCATCGGCGCGATGATGCACGCACTCATGTGGGCGTTCAGCTCGTCTGGCGACAGGACCACGCAAGGCCTCGTCTTCTGGATCTCTTGGCCGATCGTCGGGTCGAGCGACACGAGATAGACGTGGCCACGGAGTACGTCGAGCGCCATCACCACTTCCACTCTCGACCGTCGAAGTGGCTCTCCACGTACGGGTCGAGTGGCGCATCCTCACGGCGATCCGCCATGCTCCGTGCTGCAGCCGCCCAACCGCTTCGGGCGGGCTCGGAGGCGGAGATCACGATCTGCCCTTCCCGGACCTCGAGGTCGACCTCGTCTGCCAGTCCCACTTGATCGATGAGCAGTTTCGGGAGCCGAATGCCCCTCGAGTTGCCGATCTGGACGAGCTTAGCCTTCATGCCCTCACCTCCGCGGCGTAAGTACAGAGTAATCACGCAAATGGGGCGCGTCAAACTCTGGCTCGACCGCCCGGCGGAGGTCGAGGGTCACCCCCGCTCGGGGGGATCGCCGCCCATTTCGCAGCCGCTCCCTGTGGAAGCGCCCGCGATCGCGACCAGCACTCTGTGATGCGGGGTCTCACAAGGGGATGCCCCGGGTGTTGAACGCCTGGGTGTAGACGCCGTTCAGATGGCGCATGCCGCGCGACAGGTTCGGCTCCGGCGTCTCGACGAGAAGATGACGGTGCTTGCGTGCGAGCGCGGAATACGTGAATGCAGGACCCCGTCGCCCCCGAACCTCTCTAGTCGCCTCGGCAGGCAGGGGCGTGGTACGCTGTTGGGCTTGGAGGTAGGCACGATGGAACGTTCTCTCTGGACATGCGCAGCGGTCCTCGCGGTGCTGATAGCAGTCGGCCTGGGTGGTCTTGTCCTGCGAGGCGGAGTACCGCGTACGATCACGGGGCAGCCGGATGAACCGGTCGCTTCTGCGACAGTCTCGCCATGCACCGTCACTGTGCAGCCGGGCGAGTCGATTCAGGCGGCTATTGACGCAGGCCCAGCAGGTGCGGTCATCTGCCTTGGGCCGGGGGAGTGGGTGGAGAACCTAAGGATCGAGAAGTCGCTCTCAATACGCGGCGAAGATCCATCCGTAACAACAGTCGCTGGGAATGTGGAGTACGGCAACGTCATCGACGTACACGGCCTTGGCGAGGAGGAAATCGTGGTTGTTTTGTCAGGGCTCGGTGTGGCCCATGGCAATGTCAGGTACGGTGGGGGCATCCTCGTCGACGGTCGCGCACAGACTACGATCTCCAGGTGTGATGTGTCAGGCGGCCACTACAATGCAGTCTCCCTTTTCGACTTTGCCCGGTCGAGGATCGACGACTCCACCTTCTCCGGGAACTTCTTCAATATCCTGCTGAAGAACTCCTCCCAGGCTGTGATAGCGGGGTGTGATATCTCTCAGAACACGGTCGGGATAAACCTTCAGGAGACTGCGGCAGCCACAATCGAAGACTGCGACATCTCTGGAAACAGTACTGGTGTGTACCTTGTGTTCAGCGCGAACGCCACGATCACCGATTGCACCGTTTCGGAGAACGATGCGACAGGCTTGGCGGTTGAGTACGACGCTCAAGCTGCGATCACTGACTGCGACATATCCAGGAACGGCTCGTTCGGCATCAAGCTTTGGGATCACGCACGGGCTGTGATCAGCAGCTGCACTATCTCCGGGAACGGGGCTATCGGCATCGCGCTTGCCGAATCATCCCAGGCCGAGATCGTGAACAATGTGATCCTTGGTAACGGGGATTTCGGAGTATCTCTGGGGGAGCCTCCCTGTGCTGCGAGCAATGTCGCCCTCAATGCCGTCTTCGATGGGCGAGTCGCCGGGGCCGGCAACGCGATCCCCGGACAAAGCGAGCCTGATGCAAACATGCTTGGAGCAGTCTGCCCAGCGCCCACTCTGAACTTCCTCATGACCCCGGAAGGCGGGGAACTCGATCGACGACCGACTCCGACGGGAGAGTAGAGTGGTGGCGGCTGTTCGCCAGGGGCGAGGGTCTGGTCCTGCATTGCGGCGGCGCAGAGGAGTGGCGTGAGCGGGGAAGCTCAAGGAGCGCGAAGAGGACCCGTCCGTGCGAGCGCGGAAGGCGCAATCGCGACACATGCCCGTATCGCCTCACAGGGGTGAGGCAGGCAACGCCGCAGCCCTCCAGCTAGGAACAGACGCAGTGTGGGGCAGCCTAGACTAGACTGCACGCTAGTAAGGAGGACATGCGGTTGCGAAGGTTGAGTGAAAGCGGCAGAGCCCTGCGAGAGAGCAGGGCGAGTGTCCAGAAGCAGACATTGGGGCGGTGGTGGAGCCTATGACACCGATCATGGAACGCGTGTGGCCGTCGCCGATTGGTGACGGCTGGCCATTGCGCCGCGGTCGCGAGGAGCATCGAGGCCATGCTACTCAGAGCCACAAATCAGGGAACGAGTCGCGTGGCGACTCCAAGCTACTCAGTCGCGGCTGAGTAGCTCACTATCGCCCTTCGGACTTCCCTGGTTGGCAGAGGTGACGGGGGCGGCATTCCGGAGTTGAGGAACGGTCCGCAGTTGCCGCGCAACTGCCAAGCGGCTCCACGCGCGGAGCCGCCGCGGACAACCCCAAACCTGCTCAGCTTCATGAGCAGCCAGCCACCACCCCTGTCGTCGTTGAAGGAGTTGCGACAGCAACTCCCCAGCTGCCTCGGGTGGGGCGAACCAGCGGCCGTCCTACGTTGCGGCATACCGTCCTGGAGTCGCTTCAGCGACTCCCCAGCTGCCCAGACGAGCTGGGCAGCCACCGTCTCTGCACAGAATCCGATGGTAGACCCCATCACTGGCGACGGTTCTGTCCCGTACCTGACCGCGCCCTGCGGCTTGGCAGGAGCTGTCCGTCCGCGTATCGTCGTCGCAGATCCCGAATGGTGGGGCAGTTCGGTCGGGCATGGCGAAAGGGGATGCTTTGGGCGGCGCGTGGTGGCTTGGGCTTCTGCTGAATGTCTGTGGAACTTTCTTCCTGTTGGGCGATCTCCTCTCGGAGGAGCTGTTTAAGCGGCTGCTGACGGCATCTGTCATCATCGGCGCGGTCACCATCGCCACGGCCGCAACGTTGCAGGTTGCTCTGCATGGGTCGGTTGTGAATGGCCTCTCCGCGTGGTGGGGCCAGCACTCGGCAGCCCGCCTGGCTCTTGCCTCCGCCACCCTAGCCATTGCCCCCTTCGGACTAATAGCGGTCTGGCGCGTACGCGAGTTGAAGAGTGCGCGCTGGATGGTTGCGCTACCTGCAATCTTCTATGCGGTGACGGTTCTCAGGGTGTTCACTGCAGTACCGTATGTGTTCAGTGGCGGCACGCAGCGCGTTCCGCTTGGCCAGGAATGGATGATTGAGCAGCCAAGCCTCGCCATTCACTGGGTCTACGCGACCGCGTCTCTATGGGGTGTTGTCACCAGCGTCTTTCTGCCTCTCGTCGCTGGGCACCAGATCTCGAGGACGTTCTCGAGGCTATCAAGAGACAAGGCGTTTCTGCGCTGGGCCAACATCTGCGTGCTCCTGATCAGCTGGGCTCTGCAGATCGGCGCTGCTCTGTAGGCCGAGACGCGAAGCCGGAGCGCGGTCGTCTTCGTGGCTCGGCTCTCTCATCCCGCAGCTGTCTTCTACTGCCGACGCCCGCATTGGGCGGGACCCGGGGCGACACGCAAGCTGCCCAGCGAAGCTGGACAGCCCACCATCACCCTTCGGACTTCCCTGGATGGCACAGACGACGGAGCGGCACTTCAGAATCGAGCGGTCAGAGACTGCGGCCCCCGTGGCGGCTCAGCCTCCTGCGCAGTCCGCCACGAGCCTCGTCGACGTTGAAGAAGCTGCGGGCAACTCCCAAGTTGTCCGGAACGAGCAGCGGTCTGCATTGCACCGGGGTGCTCCCGTCGCCATGCGCAAAACGACGGTAGACCGAGTCGACCCCGCAGGCACTGGTGGAAGGCGTGCTATAATCCCCGGACGCTGTTCTAGACCCACAGGAGAACCTAGTGTGTGATGAGGAGTGCCCATGAGCAACACGCTTGTAGTGACTGCTCTATCGTTCAGAGACGACGCTGAGAGTATTCAGAAGCCTGCGTTCGAAATCCCAGACCGGTGTCCGATCTGCCACCGGTCCATAGCGCCTGTGCCTGTCGCCGTGACCTGCCATCGTTTGGGTGAGCTGGCGCAGGCTGCGTTTAGGTGCGCAGACATGAGGTGTGACAGGGTGTTCGTGGCTCTCTATGACTGGGTGGATGCGAAGCATCTCTATGCACTCCGGAAGACGGAGCCCGTCTATCCGGAAACTCGTTCTTTCGATGCGAGTGTTACGCGCCTCTCACCCATGTTTGAGGCCATCTACAACCAGGCTCTAGCCGCCGAGTCGGCGGGGTTGCGAGAGGTGTGCGGGTGCGGCTACCGGCGAGCTCTCGAGTTTCTGGTGAAGGACTACCTGATAGCGAGCTGTCCAGACAATGCGGACGCGATCAAACGCGAGCTGCTCGGAACATGCATTGGGAAGAGGGTTGCGGACGCGAGGCTGAAGGAGTGCGCGGAGCGGGCCGCATGGCTAGGGAACGATGAGACACACTATGAGAGACGCTGGAGCGGCACTGACCTGCAGGATCTAAAGGCGCTCATCGACCTGGCACTGCACTGGGTTGGGAGCGAGGTCCTTCACCAGGAGTACCTCGCGCGAATGCCGAAACCGTAGGCCGCCACGGAAAGTCGATACGGAATGTGAGAATACGCGAATATAGGAGCAGACTTCATTGCTCTGCGATCTTCAGAGTGCGCCAGCTTCTCCTCTGCTGGTGGGATGTAGACGTGTGATGCAAGCCAGTTGGCGGACCTAGGGCTTCAGCACCATACTGCAAGCATGGTCACACGCCCTCGACTACGATGCCGCGTCATGCACCCTGCGGGTCGATATCCTCTCGGGACCATCACGTGTGAGGATGGGCTGCTTGCAGAGGCGTTCCATCGAAACTACGTGTTCTCGGTCGTGCGCCTCACACCAGCTGACGAACACCACTCGGAGGTCTGCTGGGCGGTGCCTTCAGAGATTCGCTTCTGGGCATCCATCGCTCTGGCCTATCGTGAGAAGGCCTGGAGTCTCTGCCTGTATCCGGCGCGGGAAGCCGTGCTGCCGATCATGGACGTTGGGTTCGGTGACGCATTCGTGTGGCGGGTTGCACTTCACTTCGACCAGTCCTTCATTCAGGAGTACGTGGCCGAACTTGGCGCTTACCAGTTCACCCAGGAAGCTCTCGATCCCAATCTGCAGGCGCAACTCATCGCGGCCATAGACCTGAACGAGACCATCCTGGTCCGCGGGCTATCGTCCTTCCTTAAGGCGAACGTCCTTGCCGCGGCAGGACAGCTCTTCATGGAGGACGCGACTCTCCAGATGTTTCTCGCGATGGAGGCATCGCTGAGCATCGCGAGAAAGCGGCTTGAGGAAGCGGGAGTCCGGACCCCCTCAATCGAGAGAGCTATCGAGTATGTTTCGACGGGAATCGCTCCCAAGGCAGATGCGCTCGCGTATTTCCGGGAGTGCTACGACAAGCGCATTGCACTCGTTCATCCCGGGAACAGAGTCACTCCGGATCTCGTCCCGCTCCTGTGGGCAGATGACCTCTATGAGAACTACGAGGTCGTTGCTGACGTATACCGGCGATTGCTTCTGACGGATGGCGATGTTAGCAGCACGAAACCCGAATGAGCGACCTGGATGGAGCACGCTCGAACAGCCGCTACGGTGTGGTGGAGCCTGGGGGACTGAATGTAGAACGCGTTCGTTAGCTGTATCGTAGTAATCGAAGTCTGCGCAAGTTAGAGAGAGTGGGTGGTTGCCTGGCTTGCGGATGCTCGAGAGCGCTCCGGGATTCGTGTGCCTGAGACTGGGATGCACCCACGCCCGTTACACCTAGTGTAGACTAACCCCATCGCTGAGAAGGGAGGACTGATGAGTAACCCCAGTGGGCGATCCCTCTGCGTAGCGCTCCTAGCCGTATTGGTGTCCCTTGCATCACTTGGGCTATCAATCTTGACCTCGAGGGAGCAGGCAGCGTTCAACAAGAGACAGATTGAGCACAATCATCTCTCGTTGACGCCGATTCTCAGTTTCGAGAGGATCCTCGTGCCTGATCCGAACCATCCATTCATTGGCCTCTACTTGCACAACGCTGGCGAAGGAGTGGCAAAGGATTTCACTCTGACGGTGCGTGTGACGGACTTGGGCGAGCTTGGTATCACCGCCAGCCAGCCTGAGCAGCAAGATCCCATGTTCGGCTTGCGGCAGCTGCTGAAAGATCTCTACCCGGGAGCACCCCAGATGGTTGCCCGCGGAGGGGTCCCAGGAGCACTGGAGGCGAGAAGCACACTCTTCATGCTCGGGATTCTCGCAGAGGACTATGATGCAGAGTGGGTTGCTGCGTTTCAGCAGCTCATGTCCCACGTTGAAATCACTATCAGCTACAGGTCTCTCTACGAAGACGAGTTCCAGCAAGACTTCGGATTCACAGCGCTGTGAGAGCCATGGGCTAGAACACAGGTGCTAGTGTTGCGCCGGTCTAGTGCATGTAGGGGCGAGAGGGTCAAGTCTTGCGATGACATATTCTCCAACGCCACCGGGAAGCGAGATCCACACGGACTCATGAAACGCCGTGGGCTGCAGACAGCGCATTCACCCGCCTACGGTCCTGCAGTGGTGGAGCCTAGGGGACTTCGACACCCCGCCTCTTGTATGCCATGCAGGCGCTCTCCCAGCTAAGCAGGGCCCAACCGAGGACAGACCCTACCCAGCGGTGTGCCGCGCCTACTCGTCGGACGGTATGAACGTACAGTCGTGCCGGGCGCCCTGTCCGCGGTCCTAGCGGGGAGGTCGCAGCGACCTCCGACTGGCAGTGTTCCCTACGGATGCTCTTCATCTCACCCCGTTCTCTTTCTTGCCATCCTCCGGCCGAGCGCATCGAAGAGGCTGCCTGCCGCCTTCTTTAGCGGACCCAGGCGAACGGGATAGAAGTAGTCGCGCGGCGAGAGGGTCAAGTCTTGCGATGACACATTCTCCAGCGCCACCGGGAAGCGAGATCCACACTGACTCATGAAGCGCCGTGGACTGCAGGCGGTGCATTCACCCGTCTACGGTCTTGCAGCGGTGGAGCCTAGAGCACTCGAACCCTCGCCCCTGAGTTCCGTGCAAACGCTCTCCCAGCCGGACTAATGCCTTGATCGCAGACGCACTCCGGCCAACGGGCGTGCCCTGTCTATTGGTCGTACGGCGAACGTGCAATGGTGCTGCGTCCGCGCGGTGCTGCACAGTCCGACGTAGTCGTGATCAGGATCCGGATCCTGGTAGCCGCCGAGCGCGGCTTGCTGTCGCAGAACCTCGAGCAGCCAGCGGAAGCACGGGGATCGTCATCTCGAACATCCGCGACGGCCACGCGGATGGCGGGAGTCGACTGCCGCGCGCGATCGCGGCATCAATCGCGACAAAGTGTCGCGATCCGTGCCCAAGAGGCAGGCATGATGTGTCCCCGGTAACAGAATCCATCGTCGAGGCCGCCGCCCTCGGCTGGCTGGAAAAGCTTGGCTATGCAGTGCTCCACGGCCCCGACATCGCCGCGGGCGAGTCCTCTGCTGAAGAGGACGATCGCGAGGACCGTGACATCGTTCAAGAGGATCGGCTGCGGCCAGCTGCTCTCGGTCCGGGTTTCGGATGGAGAACCTCACGATCAGCCGAACATGAACGTTACGATTGGCCGCTTACAACACTGGCAAGTAGCCGCCCATCCGAGTTACAATCAGCCGATGTCCACAGCCGACCTATACCCAAGGCTCGCCGTGGCGCCGCTGCGTGAGGCGCTCGCAGACTCGCCCGTCGTCCTGATTCACGGACCGCGCCAGTGCGGCAAGACAACGCTGGCCCGTATGGTCTGCGATCCGCTCGGCTATGAGTACATCACCTTCGACGACGATGTCGCCCACGCTGCCGCCCAAGAAGATCCTGCCGGATTCGTCGACGAGCTGCCGGAGCACACCGTGCTCGACGAAGTCCAGCGGGTGCCGGCGCTGTTCACGGCGCTCAAGCGCGCCGTCGACCGCCATCGCACGCCCGGGCGGTTCGTGCTGACCGGCTCGACGAACGTGCTCCTTGTTCCCGCCGTGGCAGACTCTCTCGCGGGCCGCATGGAGATCGTCCGACTGCACCCACTTGCCCAGGTGGAGATTGCGCGGGCAGAGCCGGCCTTCTTCCATGCGCTCTTCGACGGAGGCTTTCACACTCGGCAACGGCCGCGGCTCGGTCGCGCGCTTGCGGAAAGAATCGCCGCAGGCGGGTACCCCGCGGCGCTCGCGCGGCCAGCCGGCCCGAGGCGCGGCCGTTGGTACCGTGACTACGTCCGGGCCATCGTCGAACGCGACGTTCGCGACCTCGCGCGGATTCAGCAGTTGGACGTGCTTCCGAGGCTGATGGAGCTCGCCGCGACGCAAACGGCGCATCTCATCAATGTCTCCGAGCTCGCGGCGCCGTTCCAGGTGAGCCGTCAGACCATTCGCGACTACGTCACGCTTCTCGCCCGCGTGTTCCTGATCAAAGAGCTGCCGCCGTGGCACTCGAACCGCCTGCGCCGGCTCGTGAAGACGCCGAAGCTCCACATGGGGGACACGGGAGTGGCGGCAACGCTACTGGGGCTCGATGCCGCCGGCTTGTGGGACGATCGCGCCATCTTCGGCCAGATGCTCGAAACGTTCGTGCTGCAGGAGCTGCGGCGGCAGTCGACGGGATGCGATGCGCCGCTCGCGTTCCATCATTTCCGCGACAAGGATGGCGTTGAGGTGGACATCGTCATCGAGCGCGGTCCGCGCGCGATCGCCGGCGTCGAGGTCAAGGCCGCCGCCACCGTCACCGATGCCGACTTCCGTGGCCTGCGCAAGCTTCGCCAGGCGTCGGGGAAAGCTTTCCGGGCAGGCGTCGTGCTGTACGACGGCGAAACGAGCGCGAGCTTCGGCGACGGGCTGTACGCCGTGCCGATAGGCTCGCTGTGGGAGGAGCCGTAGGCGGCGGCTCATGGCAGTTGCTGGCGTGGTGGTCCATCCTGTGGGAGATCGTTGCTTTCACGACCGCCCCTGAGGCACATCGCGAGTGACCTTCAGCGGGCTGCACTCTCCGTCCGGTTGGGCCTGCAGGCCGGTACTCCTTGGTGTGGCTACATGACCAGCTCGTGCGAAGCCGGCCGCTCTGGTGGAGCCTGGGGACCTATCAGAGAACGCGCGTGGCCATCGCGGCACGGCAATCGCTGAGTCGGCGACTCTCGCGGAGTGTCTCGGAAGAGATGTCACAACACAAGATCTGACCCCGCCGCCGCCGATGCGGCCGGCCGGCCTTCCGGACGGGCTCTCGGTCGCGGATCTGTCCGTTGTTCCGGAGTCTCAAGGGCTGCCCACGATGGAGACGACGGCGGCGATTGCGCTGCGCGTGGCGCGCAGAATCCTCGCGGGCTCTGGAGACTGATGCGGCGGTCGCCTCACTGCGTTCGGTTCCTGGCCACCCTCCTACCGAGCGCGTCGAACAGGCTGCCCGCCGCCCTCTTCATCGGGTCCAAGCGAGACGTGCCCTAGAGGAACCGTACGGCTGCGATCAGACCAGAAATGGGGACGCCTCCGCTATACTGAGCCTATGGGTGGCGGGATCGAGTTGCGCGACGTCCAGGAGAGCGACCTCGCCGTCTTCTACGAGCAACAGCTCGACCCGGAAGCCACCCGCATGGCCGCCTTTCCATCTCGCAGCCGGGACGCCTTCATGGCCCACTGGGCGAAGATCATGGCCGACGAGACGACCGCCCTCCAGACCGTCCTCTTCCACGGCAGCGTGGCCGGGAACGTCGTCAGCTGGGAGCAGGCCGGCGAACGGAACGTCGGCTACTGGTTCGGAAAAGAGTACTGGGGACAAGGCATTGCCAGCGCGGCATTGCTGCAGTTTCTGCAGCACGTGAAGACACGCCCCCTGCACGCCCACGTCGCAAAGCACAACTTGGCCTCGATTCGGGTTCTGCAGAAGTGTGGGTTCACGGTGTCCGGGGAGGCCGGGTTCTCAGATGCAGATGGCGAGCAAGGCGAGGAGTTCATCCTGACACTCGGGCCAGCTGTCTGACGCGGAGAACCTGGGGGGCCGATTCTGGAACCGCCGAGTCCAGTCCCGAAACGGTTCTGCGGTCGTGTGGAGCCTGCGTGACTGCAAGAGGGTTTCGTCCTGACGACAGCCTGGGGAGTCTGTGTAGGCACCTGTCAGGCACAGCGTGATTGGCCTAGCGCCATCCCATAGCACTGCCCTGGACAGCGAGGTCAAGTCCGGGGAGGGGCCGCGGCTGGCCCGGACGCGGGATACACGCAGAACTTGCACTGACCGGCCAGCAGTGCCTATGGTGGGGCAACTCGGATCGAGAGGTCCGACGCTCTGGCGAACAGGCGAGCGGAACAAGGATGCCCATGGTGCGCGCCATCGGACGGTGCTACGGAGGTGTGATGAAGGCATCAGTTTTTTCCCTGCTCCTCATTGTGGCGGCGGGCGCGGTCGGCGTACTGGGCGAGGACGTGACCAACTCCTCACCGCTCCTCGACGTGCTGTCGTTCGTCCCAGCAGCGTCGGTCCCAGCGACTGTCTTCTTCACGGACTGGACTGTGCTCAAGGGTTACGTTGGGTTCGGTGCGGCCTTCCAGCAGAGCCCAGAGGACGCGGAGAGGGCACTCACTACGAGTCTCGGCCAAGGCCAGGCCGCCGCCTCTGTCTTCGGAGCGAACCACCCGGACCAAGCCGCGCTTTGGGGATGGCGGAGCAGCGACCTCCAGTGGGAGGCCAACTTCACAAACGGCACGGCGATGCCTGTCTACGTGCTCGAATTCGCTGCTGGGTTCCAGTTTGGCTCCCTCGTGTCTCTGTTCGAGCAACGCGGCTTCACGCAGACGGAGTCGCACGCTGTGACCGTCTACTCGCACCCGCTTGACTTCGGGGTAGCGTGGCTGGCCAAGAGTGAGCTGGCCATCCTCAACACGGCCATTGTGGCCGAGGACGGGCTGCTCATCCTGTCATCGTCTGCGGCGGCTCTGGACGAGGCGTTGAGCGCCTATCGAGGAGAGATCCCGACTCTGAGAGCGGACGCAGCGGCTCAGGGGCTGGCCGGCCGCCTGCGGGGCGTGGCGTCGGCGATCCTGGTGATCGGCCCGGGAGCCTGCTCGATCCTGGCCCCCGACTCGGTACTCGAGTCATTCATCCATGCGAGCGACCCGCAGGGCTTGTACGCTGCATTGAACGCGCTCCTCGCCGAGCGGGCCGGCCTTCACGTCTTCACCGCGTTTGGAGTGGCGTACCGCTACGACGGTGATGTGCCCGTCGGGACCTTCGTCTTGCGCTTTCTCGATGCGGCCTCCGCGAGCTCCGATCTTCCTCTCCGACGAGGTCTGGCCGAGTTCGGCGCAAGTGCCCAGGGAGGGCGGCCCTACTCGCAGGTCGCCTTCACGATGACCACAGCGGACGTCGAGGGGTCGGATCTGACCCTCACCGTCCGACCCATCGGCGATGAGCCCAGGCGTCTCTTCCAGATGGTGCTCGCGCGAGACGTGCTGTTCGCCCTCTGCCCGTGACCGAGCCGGTTGCCAACGCGCTGGGCAGACTCAAGCGGTGGGCGAGTGCGACGAAGGGACGAAATCGGACCAGGACGAGCAATCTCTGTGGAGCCTGCAGAGTGGTCGTGTGGAGCCTGCATGACTGCAGGCAGAACCTTCGTTCTGGCTGCAGACTGGTAGTGTGGAGCCTGGGGGACCGATCCGAGAACGCGCTCGTTAGCCGTCTCGTGGTGATCGGTGACCATGTTTGATGATCGCAGAACTCCGGAATGGCCTGGCTGGAGGCGCTGTGCGTTGCTCCGCACCACGGATCCGGGCTCGCAGGAGGCGTGGCCCTGCTCGTGGACTGGATCCAGCCGGTACGGAGGGGTCATGATGGGCTGCGTGGGTTTCCATCGAGAGGTCAGGGCTAGGACGCAACTCGTGAGGTGCAGAATGAGCAAGGACAGGATGCCGGCCGCAGCGACGATGAATGCGGTTGTGTGCCGCAGGTATGGACCGCCCGAAGTCTTGCAGCTCGCGAAGGTCGCGAAGCCGTTTCCAAGACCTGACGAAGTGCGCGTACGCATCCATGCAAGTGCCGTCACAGCAAGCGACATCTTCATCCGATCGGCGCGCGTGATGCCCGCGCTCCAGGTTCCATTCCGTCTGATGATGGGGATCACCAGACCGCGGCATCCTGTTGTCGGATTCGTCTTTTCCGGTGTTGTGGACGAAGTGGGCGAGAGAATCTCGCGGTTCGAGCCGGGCGATGAGGTGTATGGAACAACTGGATTTCGCCTAGGCGCATATGCGGAGTACCGGTGCATGAAGGAAACGGACTCACGTCAGCACGGGTGCCTGGCGCTCAAGCCCGAGAATCTCACACACGAGGAGTCGACTGCGGCCGCAGACGGGGGGTTGCTGGCACTTCAGTATGTCGAGAAGGGGGACGTCCAGGCCGGCGACAGAGTCCTCATCTACGGAGCGTCGGGGACGTCTGGCACGATTGCTGTGCAATACGCAAAGCATCTCGGCGCGATCGTGACTGGCGTGTGTAGCACGGCGAACATCGACTTCGTGAGGTCGCTTGGCGCAGATCAGGTGATCGACTACACACGGACTGATGCGCCACCGGAGGGTGTACGCTACGACTTCGTGCTCGATTCCGTCGGCGGCATCAAGACGTCGAGGCTGAAGAAAGCGTGCAAGGAAGCGCTTGCGACAGGAGGGAAGTACGTCTCGATTGATGACGGCGATCTGCAGCTAAGCTCCAAACGGATGGCGCGGCTCAAGGAACTTGTCGAGGCCGGGACGATCACGCCGGTTCTTGGGCGCACGTATCCGCTTAGCGACATCGTCGAAGCCCATCGCTTCGTCGAAGGCGGGCACAAGCGAGGCGGTGTGGCGGTGACGATTCCGCATGCGGAAGATCGACCTGCCCCCGAGGGCGCCGGGGGATGAAGAGCGAACAGGGACGGCGCTGTGGAGCCTAGGGGACTCGAACCCCTGGCCTCTTGCATGCCATGCAAGCGCTCTCCCAGCTGAGCTAAGGCCCCAGTGTGGTTTCCATTCTACCAGGCGGGCGGTAGACGCTCAATGGAGTTCGGGTTCGTTGAGTCTGTCGAGTTCGTTGGGTTCTTTGAGTTCGTTGAGTTCGGCGAGTCAAACGGCGTCCATGGTGCGTGGTCCGGGGTCGAAAGCCGGTTCGTTGAGTTCATTGAGTTCGTTGGGTCTGGACGGCATGTGGCTCGTGGCTGCCGGCAGTCCTCGCTGCCCGGCAGCTAGGGTGCCCGGCGTAGCTGGTTGAGGATCAATTCGACTGCTTCCGCGAGATCTCTAGCTGTGTGGTCGGGTTCTGCAACTACCTTCGCATCGCTACCGCCGAAGCCGGTTTGGACGAGGATGGTGGTGCAGCCGGCGCGAAGGCCGGCGAGGATGTCGGTCGTCGCGTCGCCGACAAGGAACGACTTTGGCAAGTCGATGCCGAGTTCGTCACGGGCGCGTTCGAGCATGCCGGTTCCTGGCTTCCTATCCGGAGACTCTTTCGCGTACCTGGGGATCGTTCCTCCCGGGTAGCAGGGGCACGAGTAGACCTTGTCTACGTGTGCTCCCTCAGCAGCCAGGAGCTCGGCCATGCGTTCGTGGATCGCCGCGAGGTCGTCTTCGGTCAGGTAGCCGAGCGCGATGCCGCCTTGGTTGGTCACGACGATGACGGGGATCCCGGCCACGTTCAGGCGACGAATGGCAGCGGCTGTGCCGGGCAGGAGGCGGAAGTCGTCGGGGACGTTCACGAACGCCGTCTGATCATTGATGACACCATCCCTATCCAGGAATACGGCCGGCCTACCGGCATGCGACGGCCGGCCGTTCCTGGAGTCGAGGGCCGCTGACCTTTCAGGGCATGCGTCTGGGCGCGGATCACACGCGCCGCGCCGAGGGGCCGAGGTGGCTGCTCGGTCTGCGCAGCCACCTTCGGCAGGATGGGACTCGGAGACGAAGCGAGACTCATCATTCGATTTTGTCCTCGCAGCAGGCTCCTGGCCGCTTCTCGACCGCTCAGTGCTCTCGGTGGCTTGGTTCGTGGTAGCTCCGTTCAACAACTCAGGGACTACTCCCGAGGGGCAACCATCGCCGGGCTCGGCCCACCCTCCATCGGACTCCTCGACGGGTGTACAAGCTCAAGCGCCTATGGCGCCTATGGCACCTTGACAACCAGGCTGACCATCTTGTTGGGCACGGCGATGGCCTTGAGAAGCTCGACGCCTTCGAGCTTCGCCTGGACCTCGGGGTCGGCGAGCGCGGCGGCCTTGAGCGCCTCGGCGTCGGCGGCCACTTCGGCGGGCACGGCCACCTTGGCGCGCACCTTCCCGTTGATCTGCACCGGGATCTCAACCGTGTCGGCTGCCAGCGCGTCGTCGCGGTAGCGCGGCCAGCCGACTTCGAGCGGCGAGCCTTCGTGCCCGACGCGGCGCCACAGCTCCTCGCCGAGGAATGGGCAGATGGGCGACAGGATGAGGATCAGTGTGTCGACGGCCTCGCGCAGGAGCGCGGGGTCGGCGTCCTCGCGCTCGGTGTAGCGGCCGAGGTCGTTCGTCAGTCCCATGATCGCCGAGACGGCGGTGTTGAAGCTGAAGCGGTCCTGGATGTCCTCGCTCACCTTACGCACCGTACGGTGCACGCGGCGCCAGAGGGCGGAACCGTCAGCGTCGAGGGTCGCCGGGTCGGCGGCCGCTGTCCGTGGGGCAAGGCGCGGAGTCGCCTCGACGACGAGTGCCCAGACGCGGTTCAGGAAACGGAACGAGCCGCGGATGCCCTCTTCCGACCACTCGATGTCGCGATCGGGCGGACCCATGAACAGCGTGTACAGCCGCTCGGTGTCGGCGCCGACGCGGTCGATGATCTCGGACGGGTCGACGACGTTCTTCTTCGACTTCGACATCGAGAAGTATGGGTTCTCCAGCGGCTTCTGGCAGTGCGGGCAGCGATTGCCGTCGGCGACGTCCTTCGGGTACAGCCAGCCGTGCTCGGGGCACTTGTACGCAGTGTGGCAGACCATGCCCTGCGTGAACAGGCGCGCAAACGGCTCCTCGAATCCAACGTGGCCCATGTCGAAGAGGGCCTTGGTGACGAAACGCGAGTAGAGAAGGTGCAGGATCGCATGCTCGACGCCGCCGACGTACTGGTTGACGGGCAGCCAGTGGTCGACGTCGTCGCGGACAAACGCGCGTCGCGCGTCGCGCGGGTTGATGAACCGGAGGTAGTACCACGACGAGTCGACGAACGTGTCCATCGTGTCGGTGTCGCGCTTCGCCTTGCCGCCGCACTTGGGGCACGTCGTGTCGGCGTAGCCGGGGATGTCGGCGAGCCCCATTTTCCCAATGAATGCAACATCCGGCAGCAGGACGGGTAGGTCTTTCTCGGGCACCGGCACCTCGCCGCACTTCTTGCAGTTGATGATCGGGATCGGCGCACCCCAGTAGCGTTGGCGAGAGATGAGCCAATCGTGGAGGCGATAGGTGATCGCCTTCTTGCCCTTGCCCCCCTTCTCGAGCCACGCGGTCACGAGGTCCTTGGCTTGGTCGCCGCGCGTGCCGCTGAACCGGCCGGAGTGCTGCATCGTGCCGACGGCGGCGTGGAAGAGCAGGCCCTCGTAGGCGGGGATCTTCGTCAGGATCTCCATCGCCGTTCGCGCGTTGAAGGTCGCTCCCGTGAGGAGTGCGCAGCGGGCGACGATCTCGCGGTCCGCTGCGACGGAGTCGTGGGCGATGACGGCGTCGTGGAAGATGAACGCGAACCGCGTCCCGACGACGGATCCCCAACCGTTTTGCTCAAGCGCGGTCTGGATGAAGCGGACGGCGCGGTTCACGTTGTCCCAGGCGCAGTCGATGACGTAGCCATCGGCCACGGTCTCGATCGGGAGCTCGTCGGCGCGGGCACGCTCCGCGAAATCCTCGCCGACGGCCGACGACGGGACGAAGGCGCGAGCGCGGCGGTCGAGGCGTTCGATGACGGGCAGGATCGGGAGGCCGTAGCGTAGGGCGAACGCGAAGTCGCGCTCGTCGTGCGCCGGCACGGCCATGATCGCGCCCGTGCCGTAGGACAAGAGGACATAGTCGGCAATCCAGATGGGGATGCGTTCGTTGTTCGCCGGATTCACGGCGTAGGCGCCGGTGAACACGCCCGACTTGTCGCGTTCGGTGGAGAGGCGGTCGATGTCGGACGCGCGGATGGCGCGGTCACGATACGCGGCGACCTCTGCCTTCTGGGCAGCGATCGTAAGCACTTCGACGAGCGGGTGCTCAGGGGCGAGGACCATGAACGTCGCGCCCCACAGGGTGTCCGGCCGCGTGGTGAAGACGACGAGGTCATCGCCTTTCTCGGTCTTGAAGACGACTTCGGCGCCCTCGCTCTTGCCGATCCAGTTCTCCTGCATCTTCTTGACGCTGTCGGGCCAGTGCTCAAGCTTGGCGAGGTCGTCAAGCAGGCGGTCGGCGTACTCGGTGATCTTGAAGAACCACTGTTCGAGCGTCTTCGGCTCGGGCGGCGTGCCGCAACGCTCGCAGGCGCCGCCGACGACCTGCTCGTTCGCGAGCACGGTCTTGCACTGCGGGCAGTAGTTGACGGTCGCTAGCTTGCGGTAGGCGAGTCCCTTCTTGTAGAGCTCCAAGAACAGCCACTGCGTCCAGCGGTAGTAGTCGGGGTCGCAGGTCGAGATCTCGCGGTCCCAGTCGTACTCGATGCCCCAAGCGCGGAACTGCTCCTTGGCGTGGGCGATGTTCTTGACCGTCCACTCGCGCGGGTGGATGCCGCGTTCGATGGCCGCGTTCTCGGCCGGAAGGCCGAACGCGTCCCAGCCCATCGGGTTCAGGATGTGGTAGCCGCGCATGCGGTAGAAGCGGGTGAGGACATCGCCGATGATGTAGTTGCGCCCGTGCCCGACGTGCAGGTACCCCGACGGGTACGGAAACATGTTCAGGTAGTAGAACGTGTTGTCGCGCGCCTTGGTATCGACGCGGAAGAAGTCGCCCTCCCGCCAGGTGTCGCGCCAACGTGCTTCCATCGCTTGGAAATCGTAGGGTTCGATCGAATGGGCCGTCATGGCCTAGACTCCTCGTGCGAAGCGTTCGCCTTCGTCCAGCATGCGCCGGACCGCTTGGTCGTTTTCCATCTCACAGTAGATGCGCAGGATCGGTTCCGTGCCCGACGCGCGGAACAGAATCCACCCCTTCTCGAATCGCAGCTTCAGCCCGTCGAGCGTCTCGACGGATCGCACCGGCTCGCCGCCGAAGCGGTCGGGCGGGTTGGCCCGCAACTGCTCGACGACGTCGATCCGTCGCTCGATCTCGATGTCGCGGCGGCGCACGACCTGCGGGCCGAAGCGCCGATGCAGGTCGGCGACGAGCTCGCTCGCCGGCCGTTTCGAGGTGGCAAGGATCTCACATAGGAGGATCGACCACAACACGCCGTCGCGCTCGGGGATGTGCCCGCGCAGGGCGAGGCTGCCGCTCTCTTCGCCGGCCATCAAGACGTCCTTCTTCAAGATCTGCTCGACGGCGTACTTGAAGCCGATGGGCACCTCGATGACTTCGAGGCCGTAGGCGGCGGCCATGCGCCGCACGAGGTCGGTCAGGTTGAACGAGACGACGACGGCGCCACGCAGGCCGCGTTCCTCGACGAGATAGCGGAGGATGAGTGCGTAGGTGCCGTGCGGATCGATGAAGCCGCCCTTCTCGTCCATGGCAGCGATGCGGTCCCCGTCGCCGTCGGTGATCACACCGATCAGGCGTTCGTGCTTGCTGGCACGGGAACGCAGGACGGCGCGGAGCGGGATCAGGTTCTCTTCGAGCGGCTCGGGTTTCTTGCCGCCGAACAGAGGGTCGCGCGCGCCGCGGATCTGGGTGTGCGGCACGCCGGACTCGCGCAGCAGTTCTGCCACGTAGCCCGACGCGGAACCGTACATCGAGTCGACGACGGCGTGGATGCGCGACGACGTGAGGCGCTCGCGGTCCATGAGCTCGCGGATGCGATTCATGTACGGCGTGCGGAGATCGACGCGCTCCACCTCGGCTTCTCTAGAGCGAGGTGTGGGAGGCGTGGGCGCCAAGTGCCCCTCGACGGCGTTCGTGACCTCCTGGGGCGCCGACCCGCCGTACTCGGCCTTGATCTTGATCCCGTTGTAGATCGGCGGATTGTGGCTGCTCGTGATCATGATCCCGATCGCCGCCTTGCGATCGACGACGGCGTAGGAGAGCGCGGGGGTGGGCACAAAGGCGTCGCTGACCGCGACCGGGAGGCCGCGGTCTCGGATGACCCGCGCGAAGTGGACGGCGAACTCCTCCGACAGGAAGCGCGTGTCGTAGCCGATGACGACACCCTGCTCGGCGGAGCGGTACTCGGCGCCCCAATCGGTGTAGATCGCGCCCTTGTGGCGCTCGGGGCCGCGAAGGTACACGGCGACGGCGTCGGCAACGCGTCCGACGTTATCGAACGTGAACTCGCGGGCGATGATGCCGCGCCAGCCGTCAGTTCCGAACTTCACGCTTTCTGCGCCGCTTGCCTGGGGCACCGGGTTCTCCTTGCTGTGGGCGCGTCCGAAGGTGGATGCGCTCGACGTTCGGGGGGAGCTTGAGGTCGTCCCGACGAAGGATCACCTCGAGGAGATCATACGGCAGCGATGTCTCCACCCAAACGGAATCGATTTCGACCACGCCGTTCTTCACCGGGACGCGCGGGAGCGCGCGCTCGACCGCAACCTTGTAGCGCTCGAACATCTCGTCGTTCTTCTCGGAGTCGACCTTGTCACCGTTTGTCATGAGTCTCGGGCCTCGCCGAGGCTGACTCTTGGAGCCTGGCCCGTGAGGCCGAATGCCTTGCCGAGGGCGCTACGGGCTCCGAGATACAGGAAGCGTAGGCGCCGTCTGCGCCAGCGTCCGGATCATAGCACAGCGACGAAGGCGCTGTAAAGGACAGCGGCCCGCCGGCGTCGCGGAGACGAGACGGCTCTTGGGTTGCCGAATCGGCGTCGTGTACAATGCGCGCCTGATTCAGAGGGGGAGAATAGCGTGCAGCGTGCAGCGGCATGGGCCGCTCTGGTTCTTGTCGTTGGACTGGCCGTGGCCGTGTCGGCAGCGGATGTCGCACGCCTTGACCCTGTGCTCGCCGCGTGGATCGCTTCAGGCAACGGGGCCACCGCGAGGGGTGAGGCGTTGGCTGGCCTGCAGGTCGTGCCCGACCCGACGGGCGAGGTGCGAGTCAAGGTGCTCGCCTGTGCTACGGAACGCGTGTCCGGGAGCACGCTGGGAGGACTCCCGGTCAGCTTCTCCGCCGGCACCGTGGTCAGTCTCCTCGTTTCGCGCAGCGAGCTGCTGCAACTGCTCGAAGATTGCCGCGTTGCCTACGTCGAGTCCTCGTGGCGGACGCGGCCTGCTCTTGACGCGAGCGTGCCGGCGATCGGGGCGGATCGCGCCCACGACGCAACGTCTCCCGTGGAAGGAGAAGGCGTCATCGTCGGCTTCGTCGACACAGGCATCGACGTTCGGCATCTTGACTTTCGCTACAACGCGAGTCGAGACGGTAACGAGGAATCGTCGCGCGTTCTCGCGCTTTGGGATCAGACGTGGGGCCTGTTCGGCGCGACATACGATCGGGAGGACATCGAGGCGGATCTGGCGAGCGGCGCGGGGCCGGATACGGGCGTCGTGCGCGAAGCGGATCGCGACGGCCACGGCACGCACGTCGCGGGGATCGCGGCCGGCGACGGGTCTTCTTCGACGGCCGGGTTTCGCGGCGTGGCTCCCAGGGCGTGGATCGTTGCCGTCAAGACGACGTTCTTCACTGCGGACATCCTCGAGGGCGTGGGCTACATCTTCGACGAGGCGGAGCGTCGCGGGCTTCCGGCGGTCGTCAACCTGAGCCTCGGCGGGCAGGAAGGGCCGCACGACGGCACGTCGGCGTTCGAGCGTGGGTTGGATGAGCTCGCGCAAGGAGCGGGGCGTGCGATCGTCGTCGCGGCGGGAAACGAGGGCGACCTTGCAATCCACGTCTCCGGCTCGCTCCAGGGAGGGACTCGAACCTTCGAGATCGAGGCCGGGGCTCGCGAAGTCACGATGGAAGTCTGGTATCCGGGAGGGTCCAGATTCTCGATCAGCATGACGTCGCCGTCGGGCGTCTCGCTGTCTGCGTCGACCGGCGCGGGGAGCGGATTTGTGCCGTCGCCAGAGGGCATAGCCTACATCGACAACGCCTCGGGCGGAGTGAACCCGAACAACGGGGATTGCGAGGCACTCCTGCGGATCACCAACACGACGTCCGGAGCACGGTGGCGCGTCGCCGTGCGCGACGAGAGCGGCGGCGGCCGCTTCGATGGCTGGGTCACCACGGACACGGGACGCATCGTCGGCGGAGACTCCACCTCGACGATCGACGAGCCAGGCAACGCGCGCGGCGCGATCACGGTGGGGGCGTTCAACACGAAGGGGTCGTGGCCGTCACGGATGGGAGAACAGGACGAGTTGGATGAGACCCCGCTCGGCGTCCTGTCCGGGTTCTCGAGCCAGGGGCCGACGCGCGACGGGAGGACGAAGCCGGACCTCACGGCGCCGGGCGCATGGATCTGCTCCACCTTGTCGTCGAGCGCGGCGTCGTTCGACTACCTCATCCATCCCGATGGGGTTCACGCGATGCACCGGGGAACAAGCATGGCGGCGCCGCACGTCGCCGGCGCGGTCGCGCTCCTGTTCGCCGTCGATCCGCAGCTCACTGGAAGCGAAGTGCTCGATCTCCTCGCCAGGACGGCAAGGCGTGATGAGTACACCGGAGCGGTGCCGAGCCCCCGCTGGGGGTTCGGCAAGGTTGATGTATGGTCCGCGTTGCTTGACCTCGACCCGACGGAGCCGCCGACTCCCTCGGGCGCACAGCCGACCGTCAACGTGGAGAGGAACCCGGCAGTCGAGGAGGCTGTCTTCGAGTACACGCTCCCCGAGGGGACAAGGGAGGCGTCGCTACGCGTCTACGATGTCGTAGGGGCACGGGTGTTCGACGTAGAGATCGCGCTCGCGGGCTTATCGATCACGTGGGATCTGCGCTCGGCGAACGGCGAGCGCGTGGCAGCGGGCCTGTACCTCTACGTGATCTCTAGCGACCTCGGCAATTCCAACGTAGAACGCTTGGTGATTGCGCCATGATCTCCTGTCGAGAAACGCAATCACCGGTTAGCGGGACACGACCGCGACAGCGTGACCTGCGGCGCGGGCAGAGCCCGCGGCGTGGTGGCCCGATGAGAGTCTCTCGGGTCTGCGGACTTGTCGGACTGCTCCTGTGCCTGACGCTTGGCGCGGGCCGTGCAGGCGCCGCGGACGGAGTGGGCGCGCTCTTTCGGCTCGGCGTGTCGGCGCGGTCGCTCGGTGTCGGTGGAGCTACGGCTGCATTCTCCGACGGCGCGGCTGCATCGACGCTCAACCCGGCGGCACTCGGGTGGGTGCGCCAAATGGGTCTTGCGTCGCTCTACGTCGACCAGTTCGGCGGCGTCAGCTACGGCGCGCTGGCGTTCTCTGCGCCCTACGTGGGGCTGGCAGCGGCGTTCGTGGATTCGGGGTGGATCGGTTCGGACGTGTCCGGCTTCCGCTTCACGGAGCAATGCCTCGTCGGGGCGGTGGGGATTCCGCTGGGACCGCTCTCGGCGGGAGCACGCTGGCGGCTCCTGCGAAGCGCGACTCCGTTCGCGGGACACGGTTGGGCTCTCGATGCGGCGCTGCTTCTCGACCTCGGGGCCACGCGGATCGGCGCGGTCTGGGATGCGGTCGCATCGTCACCGATGACCTATGATGGCGGGGAAGCTGAGGCGTGGGACTCCGATCTGCGTGTCGGCGCGGCGTTGACGCTGTCGCCGTTCGAGGGTGTGACGTGGACCGTGACGGGGGACGTGAGCGGGATTCTCTACGCCCCTCTGCGCGTCGCCGGGGGGGTAGAAGCCTGGGTGGGCGCCCTGGCGGCTCGGCTCGGCTGGGATGGGCAGGGGCCGACATTCGGGCTCTCTGTGCGGGTCTCCGGCATCGAGTTGGATTGGTCGCTCACGGCTCGACCCGATCTGGGGACGAGTCATCGTGTATCGCTTGAGGTTCTCTTCTAGAGTGGAGACGAGATGACGAAGACGAGACTATCGGTTGCGATCGCGCTCCTCGTTGCGGTGGCGGGGATGGCTGTGCTCGGCCAGCAGACGCCGTCTCAGGAATCCTGGAAGGTGGAGCTCGATGGGCGCAAAACGTGGACCGTGCGCTACGGCTTCGGCGACGCCATCGCGCTGGCTGGCGCGTCGATCGGGGCGGGCCAACTGACGCTCGACCAGACGATGGCCGTCGACTTCACCGCCACGGCGCTTTCCATCTTTCGCGTGAAGGGCCACTTCAACGACCAGGAGCCCGCCAACCTCCAGTCCCTCTCGCTCTACCTGGACATGGACAACCTGCAGGGTATCGTTGGCGACTTCACGGCGCCGAGCATGGGCGGCTTCTTCGCGGGCAGCCGCACGATGAAGGGCGCACGGGTCGACGTCGCATGGGGCGACGCGTCGATCATCGGGATCGCGTCGCAGCTCTCGGGGGTGCGGGATTCTCGCTACTTCGTCGGAGCGACGGCGCTCAGCAAGCGACTGTTCGCGGGCACGGGCGCGGACGAAGGCGTGTCGTACGCGTCGAGCCTCGAGGGACTCGGGTACTTTGAGCTGCAGCGGCTGTTTGTCGACGGCTTCACCGAGGTTCGTCTGCGGCTGAAGCCGTCGGAGGAACTCTCGAATGTCCTCGAACGATACGGCGTGAGCGAGCTTGGCGTGGCCGTGTCGGCGCTTGGCGAGAGGACGTTGGACGAGTACGAGTTCGCCGTCGTCGGAGAGGTGTCTCAGTCCTTCCTCCTAGAGGTCAAGCCGAGCGACCTCGTGCGCAATGCCATCCGCGAAGCCATCCGAACCTACAACCTGAGCGACGAGGAGTCGACCCTGTCGTATCCGTTCGTCGTGGGGAGCGACGTGGAGGATGAGTTCCTGACGGCCGTCGAGGCATTCGCCGGGCTCGCTGTCGGCGACGAGGAGCACGGTCTCAGCGATCTTCGCTGGAGAAGGTTCTATGACCTAGGTCGGGCGAACGTCGCGGCCGACTCGGTGTCTGTTAGCGTGAGCGTCGGGGGCGATGACTTCGTCTCGACCGACGATCCAGCCCTCGTGGGATACGCAACCACCGTGTACGCGCCCCAGGGCATCCTCGAGGTGGCGTTTCCCGACAGCTTCTTCCTCGACGCCGAGGCCCAGCTGCAGGTCTCATTCTCGTACGCGGTGACGGGGGGCACGTACATGCTCGGGGCCTCCGTCATCCCGGGGAGCGAGCGCGTGACGATGGCCGGTCGCACGCTGACGCGGGACGTCGAGTACGTGATGGACTACGAAATCGGCATGCTCGGTCTGCTTGTCGAGATTGGGCCAAGCGAGCCTCTTGTCGTGGAGTTCGAGCGATACAGCGGGGGGATTGGAGGATCGGGAGCGTATGCGCGCGGGTTCTATGGCGCCACGGCCAGCGTGCCTGTGAGCGAGACGCTATCGATCGATGCGTACCTGCTTCGTGGAGCGGACGAGCGGGGTTCCGTGGCGCACCCAGAGAGCGTAAAGGTCATGCCGAACGAGCAGACCGTGGTCGGACTGAACGGAACCATCGCGCTTCCCAACTTTGACGGGGACTTCGACGTGGGCTACACGAGCGATCTCTTCCCGTACGACGACAACGCTCGCGATCGCGTGCCGAACCGCGTCCATGCGATCGCCGCATCCGCCAACTACACCTTCGCCGGGAACGACGGAGGATTCGTCGCGCACACCGACGGCGTGTGGAGGACCTACGGCGCTGCCAACGGCTTGTCGGGGCGAGAGGTGCGGGCGGTCGTCATCGACGGCGATCGGGCCTATTTCGGAACCGAAGGCGGGCTGACCGTGCTGAAGCTGACGGGCGTCGCGCCGCTCGACAAGGTGGCGAACTGGACAAGCTATGGAGAGTACGACGGGCTCCTAGATGTCTCGGTGCGCACCCTGCTCGTGGTGGGCGACGCGCTCTGGATCGGGACGGACGGCGGCCTCTTCCGCGTCGGAGTCGACGAGTTGGCCGATCCGGAGGCTTGGACTGCGTACCAAGATCCTCTCCTGGAAGGGGCTCGGGCGCTCTGCATGCACGACGGCGCGCTCTACGTCGGCACGACAGAGGGCCTGGTCCGCGTCGACGTGACGACGGGCGCGGCCTCGCCGGTGGGCGGCGTGGGATCTGCGGTCTACGACCTGGCGAGTGACGGGGAGACGTTGTACGTGGCCAGCGAGTTGGGCCTACAGACGTTCGCCGACGGGGCGAGCACCGGGTGGATCACCTTCGGGGAAATCGTCCTCGCGGTCGAGAACGCGGACGGCGACGTCTTCTACGGCAGCGAGAAGGGCCTGACGCGCGTCTCCGATGGGGGCCTCGTCTACGGCGAGTGGACGATCACCGCGATCAGCTACGGGGACGGCGCGCTGTGGGTCGCATCCGCGGGAAATTCTGACGGAGAGCTGCTCGTGTGGCGTAGGGGAGACGCGGACGTTGTCTACGACGCGGCGACGACGAAGATCGAGCCATGGAATCCGCACGTGTACGCCAACTCGGCGGTCGGAGAGCACACGACCTCCGGCTGGATGGCGCGTGGATCTTTCGACCACGAGGGCGACGGCCTGTCCATCGCCGGGAGCGTGGATCGTGTGTTGCCGGGATTCCGCGCCATCGACGCGAGCGGGCGGAGTAACGCCGGAGGGTGGTCGGTGGCGTCGGACGTTGAGCTGGGGTCTGCGGCAACGATCTCTCTGGACCACAACTATCGGATGTCGGGCATCGACTCCGACGACGCGCGTGCGACGGTCGATAACCGAGTCGCAATCCAGGGCTCGTTCGGCCCTCAGATCTCGCTCGTCATCGACTACCAAGCGGAGGACACCGCCGCGGCCGAGCGCGGGTTCGAGCGGAACGGCCTTTCGTATGATCTGACCGTGAAGCATCGGCTCTTCGACAAGGCGCTCGACCTGTCCATCGCATGGGGAGAGAGCCTCCGCTGGGACGATGCGCGCCCGCTGCGACGGGAGACGCACCTTTCGACGAGCGTCTCCCTCGACGTGCTCCCGGACGTGCGGACGTCGTTCTCCTGGCAGCGGCCGGTCCGCATCGCCAGCGCGGGGGCGACGGGCAGCGAGAGCTGGACGTGGGACACGCAGGCGTCGCTCGACGTGCTGGGAATGGGGATGTCCGGCACGTATGCACTCGCCTCGTCGCGGGCGCTCTCCGCGGCAGCAGCCTCCTTCACCCACAAGGCCACGCTTGGCGTGAGCACGACCGCGTTCGCTCTCGATGCGTGGACGGTGACCCCGACGTTCGGCCTCGATGGGACGCATGCGAGCGGAGCTACGGCACTGTCGGGCCGGCTCAGCGTGCAGGCCAAGTCGGCGGAAGTGACGACACGAACGGTGGCGTCAATGGACGTGACCGGCCTTGGGACGGCTGTCGAGCGGTGGTCCGAGAAGCTGACGTCCACGGCGAGCTACACAGGAATCGAGGGGCTACGGCCGTCGCTGAGTTACACCGGAGCGCGGAGCGTGACGCGAGTCGAGGGGCAAGGCTCGAAGGCCTCCATGACGCATTCCGTGAACGGTCGTCTCACGTGGTCCGGCGCCGACGGCTCGTCGGAGTCGCTCGCCATCACGGGGCGGCTCCAGGACTCGGGTTCGATGAACATGACGCTCGACAACTCCTACTCGCAGGACGTGACGAGCATCGTGGCGGCATGGATTCCGGCGCTCCGAGACGCCGCGGGTGCGGGAACTCCCGCGGTGTTCTTGCGCGCCGACGTGGCGGGGGATTGGCGAAGGGAAACCGCCAAGGATAGCGCGAACTGGCAGGTCGGAGTCTCGACCGACGTCACGCTCTCCTCGACGTGGAGCCTCTCGCTCGGGCTCACCTATCGCGGGGGGATCAAGACCTCGGTCGACGCCTTCCACGGCCTGGTCGCGGAGCTCACCGTGGCCGTCGACTTCTAGCCGGTGCTTCATCCGCCGCCGATGGGAGGGAGAAAGGCGACCGTGTCGCCGGCCGAGAGGGGGGTCACGCCCTCGGAGAGGAATCGGACGTTGCGTCCGTTGACAAGGATGTTGAGGTAGCCGTCGCGAATCCCGCTGTGCAGGGCCTCGGCAAGCGTGGGCTGGTCGCGGTCGAGGAGCGACAGAAGCGCGGCCACCGTTGAGGCCTGGCGCACGGGGACCGCGAGAGGGGCGCGCCCGGTCAGCTCGCGCAATCCCCCAAAGACGCGAATCGTCACCGTGCCTTCGTCCTCCGGCACCGCAAACCCTTTCTTGTTCATGATGAGATCGAGGTATACCTCGGCCGGATCGGGATCACAAGCCCGCCGCCGTTTGCCGCAGCTCATCTGGCCGCTATAATCGCGCCTCGACCTGCATGTAAGGGGGAACCTGCCTGTGGACAAGCAAAGAGTGCTCGTCTGTAGCGCCTGGCCGTATGCTTCCGGGCTTCCGCATCTCGGGAACCTGGTGAGCTCGCTCTTGTCGGGCGACGTCTTTGCGCGCTATCACCGCCTGCGCGGGCGGGAGGTCCTCTACGTCTCTGGGTCCGACGCGCACGGGACGAAGATTGAGTTCGAGGCCCGCAAGCTCGGGATCACTCCGCTCGAACTGGCGACGCGGACCCACGAGAGGATCTGCGAGATCCTGAAAGCGTTCGGCATCGAGTTCGACACCTATACGACCACGGAGTCTGAGACGCACAAGCAGTTTGTGCGCGACATCTACCTCGATATCGATAAGCGTGGGTACATCCGCACCCAGCAGGAATCGCGCGCGTACTGCAGGCGCTGCGGGCAATTCCTCGCCGACCGGTTCATCAGCGGGACGTGCCCGCGCTGCAACTCACCACACGCTCTGGGCGACCAGTGCGATGTGTGCGGCGCGATGCTCGAGCCGGAGGAGCTCATCGGCCCCGCCTGCAGCTTCTGCGGGCAGAGCGACATCGAGTTCCGCGAGACGAAGCACTGGTACCTCGACCTGCCGAAGCTGGCTCCCGCTCTGCGCGAATACGTGGCCGCGCGCGGGTTCCAGGGAAACGTCCATTGGTTCACGCAGCAGATGATCGACGACGGCCTCAAGCCGCGGGCCATGACGCGTGACATCGACTGGGGAATCCCGGCGCCGTTCGAGGGCGCCGAGGGGAAGGTCATCTACGTCTGGGGCGAGGCTGCCCTCGGCTACGTCTCGGCCGTGATCGAGCACTTCCGCGGCGACGAGCGGTGGAAAGGCTTCTGGTTCGGAGACGACGTCTTCCAGATCTACACGATCGGGAAGGACAACATCCCGTTCCACTCCCTCATCTTCCCCGGGCAGCTGATCGCGTCCGGGCGCGGATACCACCTCCCGGATCAGATCGCGGCCACCGAGTACCTGAACTGGATCGGCGGGGAGAGCTTCTCCAAGACGCGCGGCGTCGGCCTCTACTGCGACGATGCGCTGCGGGTGATGGATGCCGAGCTGTGGCGCTTCTACCTGCTCTACAACCGACCCGAGGCGCGGGACGTGGACTTCTCGTGGGAGGAGTTGGAGAAAGCGGTCAACGGCATCCTGATCTCGAACGTGGCCAACCTCATCAACCGTGTCGTTGCGTTCGTTCAGTCACGGTTCGAGGGGGTTGTTCCGGCGGCGACGGCCGACGCCGAAGTCGCCGCGCGGATCGCCGCGGTCGTGGCAGCGTACGAGGCGTCGATCGATCAGGGGATGCTCGGACAGGCGCTGCGCGCGGCGTGCGACTTGGCCGTGTTCGGCAACGGGTACGTGCACCGGAAGAAGGCGTGGTCGACGAACGACGCGACGGCGGTGGCTGGAGGCGTCGAGATTGCGAAGACGCTCGCCCTCCTCCTCCTTCCCTACGTCCCCGACTTCGCTGGCGCCGTGCTGCGCGTTCTCGGATTCGAGCGGCCGCGCTGGGAGGATGTGAACACTCCCGTAGGAGGGCGCAAGCTCGGCGGCGAGCGGATCCTGCTCCAACGAATCGACATCGCCGAGATCCGGGCGAAGATCGAGGGACAGGCGCCCGCACCGCGGCCGGCGCTTACTGCGAAGGAACCCGCGGCCACCATCGGGTACGAGGAATTCCAGCGGCTGGATCTTCGGGTCGGCGTGGTCCGCGACGTGCATCCGGTCGAGGGCGCCGAGCGGCTGTGGCGTCTGTCGGTGGATGTCGGGACGGCAGTACGCACGTGCGTCGCCGGGCTCCGCGGATCGTATGAAGCGGAGGCGCTCGTTGGGCGATCGGTCGTCGTTCTGGCGAACCTTGAGCCGCGGGCGATTCGCGGCGTGCGCTCGGAGGTCATGATCTTGGCGACGCAGGGAAAGACGACGGCTCTCATTGGGCCGGACAGGACCGTTGATCCAGGCTGCGCGGTGAGGTAGTGTTGCGGGGTCGAGACGCTACCGCTAGAATCTACACCTGATTGGGGTGAAATCGATGTACGCAGTGATCGAGACGTGTGGAAGGCAGTACCGGGTTGAGCAGGGCATGGAGTTGGAGCACGAACTCCTGCCGAACGTCGACGTCGGCCAGACGGTCGAGTTCGACAAGGTGTTGCTCTGGGTGACGGATGCAGGGGTCCAGGTTGGAACTCCCTACCTCTCCGGCGTCACGGTGAAGGGCGAGGTTCGCGGCACCCGACGTGGAGAGAAGATCATCATCTTCAAGTACAAGCCCAAGAAGGGGTATCGGCGAAAGCAAGGCCACCGGCAAGGGATCATGACCACGGCGATCACGTCGATCGGTGGGTAGGGAGACGAGTTGGGCGAGATCCTCGTGCAACGCGACGACACGAACCGTGTGATGGGGATTGCCGTTCGCGGCATTCGGCAAGTGACGACCCTCGGGATGACGGTCTCGACTCTGCTGGAAGCCGTGGCGACAAGCTTGGAGGAGTACCTTCACGTCTCGGTGGAGAGCTCTTTGGGCACCGAGATGCGGCTCGTCGTGGATCGGGGAGACCCGCACTTGGACCGAGAGCTCGACGCGATTCTCGAGACGCTGGTCGCTGGACTTCGCCTATTGGAACGCGACCACGCGAAGAGCGTTACCTTGCACGAAGAGACAGTCGGGGTCGAGGTCCTGTAAGGAGTAGAGATGGCGCATAAGACAAGTACGGGCTCAACGCAGAACGTGCACGACAGCCCAGGCCAGCGGTTGGGAGTGAAGCGATTCGGTGGCGAGTGGGTCAATGCCGGCTCGATCATCGTGCGGCAACGGGGCACGAAGTACTACCCCGGGCGGAACGTCGGTCTGGGCCGGGACTTCACGATTTTCGCCATGGTATCCGGCACCGTGCACTTCGAGAATCGAGGGAAGACGATCGTCAATGTTCTCCCTGCCGAGTCAGGAGACTAGGCTGCCTCAGGAAGGCTCTACAACCTGATGTTCGTCGATGAGGCGATTGTTCGTGTTCGCGGCGGGCGCGGCGGCGGTGGCGTCATCCACTTCCTTGCCAGTCGTCACAACCCGCTCGGGGGACCGGATGGCGGAAACGGCGCGGCGGGCGGGGTGGTGGTTCTCGAGGCCTCCTCGAGTATGTCGACGCTCTACTCGTTCCGGAATCGCCCGCTCTTCGCTGCCGATCCCGGCGGAAGTGGAGGCGCGAACAACCGCGCCGGCGCACGAGGCGAGGATCGCATCGTGCATGTCCCCGTAGGGACTGTGGTACGCGACGAGGGGACGGGCGAGACGCTCGCCGACCTTGCGCTGCCGGGCGACGAGGTCGTGGTCGCGCGAGGCGGCGAGGGCGGACGCGGCAACTCCAGTTTCGCCAGCTCTACGCGGACGACTCCGCGCCTCTGTGAGCGCGGACTGCCGGGAGAGGCGCGGACGCTGAAGCTCGAACTGCGGCTGATCGCCGACGTCGGCATCATCGGCTACCCGAACGTCGGGAAGTCGAGCCTGATCTCGTCGATCTCCGGCAAGCGCGCCAAGGTCGCCGACTACCCATTCACGACCCTTGTGCCGAACCTCGGCGTCGTTGATGTCGATGGGCGTCATCAGTTTGTCGCTGTCGACGTGCCTGGGCTGATTGACGGTGCGCACGAGGGCAGGGGACTCGGCGACCGCTTCCTTCGTCACGTCGAACGGACGCGGGTCCTCATCCATCTCGTCGACCTTGCGGCCCTGGACGGGCGCAATCCTCTGGAGGACCTCGCGCGGATCAACGGCGAGCTCGCGGCGTTCAACCCGGCGCTCGCGCAGCGGCCACAGATCGTCGCGGGCAACAAGTGCGATCTCCTGCAGGAGGACCACATCGGCGCGATGCGGGAGACGTTCGCCGTGGCCGGCGTCGACCTTCTCCCCCTCTCGGTGGCGACCATGCGGGGAGTGCGCGAGCTCATTCAGCGTGCCTTCCGCGCGTTGGAGGAGGAGAGGTCAAAGGATATCAGCGCGCCGTCCGCGACACGACGCCGCGTCTACGGCTACGAAGGGGAGACGGGCTTCGAAGTGACCCGCGTTGCGGATGGCTTCGTCATCACGGGACGGTCGGTCGAGAATGCGGCCAGGAAGCTCGTACTGTCCACACGGGACGCGCCCGAGTACCTGGCGGATCGCCTCGAAAGAATGGGAGCGCTGAAGGAGCTTCGTCGTCTTGGCTACCACGACGGCGACCCCTTACGGATTGGCGAGGTTCGCGTTGACCTTGCGCCGTAGAGTCGGCCTGTTCGGCGGCACCTTTGACCCTCCGCACCGTGCGCACCTCCTCGTGGCTCAGGAAGCGCTCAGGCAATGCGGGCTCAGCCGGGTTGTGCTCATCCCAAACGGCGTGCCGCCGCAGAAGGGCGAGCCGTCGGAAACGAGGGAGGATCGGTTTCGCATGGTCCAACTCCTCGTCCGAGGCCGGCGCGGGCTCACGGCGTCGCGGATCGAGATCGACCGCAAAGGCCCGTCCTACACCATTGACACGATTCGCGCGATGAAGGATGATTGTCCGAAAGGGCTGTGCTTCATCCTCGGAGCCGACCGATTGCTGGGGATCGACACGTGGAGGGAATACAGAGCGCTGTTGCGGTCTGTACCCTTCGTTGTTGCACCCAGGGCGGGCGTTCCGTTGTCGTCGTTCAGCGGACCTCCCTACGATGAGGCAACCATCCATGTGCTCGACATGGCCACCGTCGACCTCTCGTCGTCGTTCGTGCGAGAACGGGTCGCGAATGGGGAGACGATCGAGTCGTGGGTTCCGCGAGGCGTGGCGGCGTATGTTCGGAGCCGCGGCTTGTATCGCGCGGGCGGAGAAGGGAGAGCGCAGGGAATAGGAGGTTCGTATCGACAGTAGGAAGATGCGGGTGAACGAACGAATCCGCGTTCCGGAGGTTCGGGTCATCGACGAGAATGGCGAGAACCTGGGCGTGCTGGCCACGGACAAGGCCATCGCGATCGCCAAAGAGAGGAAGCTGGACCTGGTCGAGGTGGCTCCGCAAGCCAGCCCCCCGGTATGCAAGATCGTGGACTTCGGCAAGTACTACTACCAGCAGGAGAAGCGGGAACGCAAGCAGCAGCACCGCTCGAAACTGAAGGAGATCAAGCTCACGATCAAGATCGGGGAGCATGACTTCCAAACGAAGTTGAACCGAGTTCGCGAGTTCTTGTCGAACGGAGATATGGTTCGCATCAGCATCTTCTTCCGAGGTCGTGAGATCATCCACGCCACCAAGGGGCACGAGCTCCTGCGGCGCGTGGAGGAAGAGGTCAAGGACATTGCCCGCGTTGAGGGCCAACCCATGGCCAAGGGCAAGATACTGCAGATGATGGTCGTGCCGTCGCAGCAGGGGTAGGCGGCTCGAGGAGGAGAGGCAGCGTGCCGAAGCAGAGAACGCATTCCGCTTCAAAGAAGCGCTTCACGCGGTCGAAGAGCGGGAAGCTCTTCCACGTCATGTCGAACTACTGGCACAAGAACGTGAAGAAGCGCCCGAAGGCAAAGCGACACGCGAGGATGGCCAAGGAAGTGACCGGGGGACTGAAAAAGAGGATCAACCGAATGATCGGGCCGAAGAAGAGGTAGACCCCGGGAGGGAGCGAAGGAGAAGAGCATGCCACGAGCACGTGGAGGCAACAAGAGACAGGAGAGCCGCAAGAAGATCCTGTCTCTCGCCAAGGGCTTCAAGGGCAAGAGGGGCACGTCGCACCGGATTGCCAAGCAAGCGGTGATGAAGGCCCTGAAGAACAGCTACATCGGGCGCCGCCTGAAGAAACGAAATTTCCGAAGCCTTTGGATCACGCGGATCGGCGCCGCCGCGAAGCAGAACGGCCTGTCGTACTCGGCGCTTGTCGGGGGACTGGAGAAGCGAGGCGTCGCCATCAATCGCAAAATGCTCGCTGACATTGCGGCTCGCGATCCAGGGACGTTTGCCGAGGTCGCGAAGCTGGCGAAGGAAGAGGCCGTGAAGGGCTAGCGAGTGATGCAAGACCGCGCGTGCCGGGGGAGAACCAAGGCCGACCAGAGGCAGGATCGATCCGGCCAGGCGCGAAGCATTGGGAATGGGGTCCTGTGGAAATGCGCGGGGTCACCCACGTGGTGACCTCTTGTCCTGACCCCGGGAGCATAGAGCGACGACGGTCGACGGTCGAAGGGCCGGCGCCTATCGAACTGCGCCTTGGCGTCGAGGGAATCGAGCTGCACGCGCACCACGGAGTCTGCGAAGAAGAACAAGAACGCGGCAGTCGCTTCCGGATTGACGTGGACGCGAAGGGGCACTGGGAAGAGGCCGTCCAAAGCGACGATCTCCGGGACACCCTCGACGTCGATGCCATCGTGCAGCGCATTCGGAACGTGAGCCAGCGGCGACGTTTTCACCTCATCGAGTCCTTCGCCGGGGCGATCGCGGACGACTTGCTGCAGGAGTTCCCAGATCTGCTTGAGGTGCGAGTCTGCATACGAAAGCTTGACTTCCCCGAGTGGGGACCTGAGGCATGCTCGCTAGCTAGGGTGACCAAACGTCAAACCTGAATCGGGTCGAGGCCTATTTGCTGTTCGGATCGAACCTTGGGGATCGACGGCAGTTGATTGAGGGCGGACTCTCGTCGCTCGCGGATCGTGGCGTCGAGTGGACGGCCCGGTCGTCATTCTACGAAACGGAGCCCGTCGGGGTCGAGGACCAACCATGGTTTCTCAACCTCGTAGCGCGGGCCAGTCTGTCGCTTTCGCCTCGTTCCCTGCTCACGGCGTGCAAGGAATCGGAGTGGGCAGCCGGTCGCCGTGCGGGCATCCGCTTCGGACCCCGTCCGCTCGACATCGACATCCTCCTGTACGCCGAGCAGAGCGTGGAGGAGCCCGACTTGGTGATCCCCCACGCCCGGTTGTGCGAGCGGCGTTTTGCGCTGATCCCGCTTCTGGAGATCGCGCCGAATCTCGTGGATTTCCGGGACGGCCGGTCATTCGCAGTCATTCTGGATCGACTCGATGAGGGAAAGAAGGTGGCCAAATCGACGACAAGAGGATTCTGATCTCCGTCGACATGACGGAGGACGGCGACAAGAGGACACGCGTCGCGCTTCTCGAAGGCGGGAAGCTCATGGAGATCTACTACGGGCACCCGTCGCACGAGAAGCTCGTGGGGAACATCTACCGCGGCCGGATCGAGGACGTAGTACCAGGGATGGGGTCAGCGTTCGTCGACGTCGGGGAGAGGAAGAGCCTGTTCCTTTCCCTTAACGAGCTGAACGACGGCCTGCTGGAGGAGAAGGGGTTCAAGCCTTGGCAGGCGGGGATTCCGGTCGGGAAGCTGCTCCGCCAGGGGCAGATGATCACGGTCCAGGTACGACGGGATGGCATCGGGACGAAGAACCCCCAGGGCACAACGAAGATCAGCATTCCTGGCCGGTTCTGGGTCTACCTGCCGACGGAGGATCGCCTTGGCGTCTCTCGTCGCGTGGAGTCAGTGCGTGACCAGCGCCGGATCCGCCGGCTCGCGCGGACCTTGAAGAAGCCGGGCGAAGGAATGATCGCCCGCACGGCGGCTCAATGGGCGACCGACGAGGATCTCGAGCGCGACTACCGACTCCTCGTGGAGAGCTGGGACCGCGTCGGAGCTGCAGCGAAGACCGCGACGTCAGCGCGTCTCCTGTACAAGGCGATGGGCCTTGTCCAGGCCGTCCTGCGTGACTGGATGGGGCCGGACATCGCCGAAGTCGTGGTCGACTCGCCCTTTTTCTACGAGAAGATCCACTCGTTCTTGGAGTACATGCAGATGGGGGCACACAAGGAGCAGATCCGCCTCCACAAGGGACCGGAGCCGTTGTTCGCCAAACACGATATCGACCGTCAGATCCAAGACAGCCTGTCGCGGCGCGTTCCGCTCGCCGGAGGCGGGTCGATCGTCATTGACGAGACCGAGGCTCTGATTGCGATTGACGTCAACACCGGCGGGGACGTGCGCCACCGCAACCAAGCCGCCGCCATCCTTAACACGAATCTGGAGGCAGCGACGGAGATTGCGCGGCAGCTTCGACTCCGGCAGATCAGCGGAATCATCGTCGTCGACTTCGTGGACATGGACGACTCTCAGCACGTGCAGCAGATCATCGACAGGGTGCGGGAGGAATTGAAGAAGGATCGCGTGTCGGCGGACTTCGTCGACATGACGGGGCTTGGGCTGGTAGAGATCACACGCAAGCGGCGCGGAGAAAGCCTGTCGGACATGTTGGAGAACGCCAAGTTTGACGCTTGATGGCCGCTCGGCGTGCGACGCCGAGCGGCTAGCGAGTCTCTCCTTTCTTGGTTGAGACTCGTGGCCTACCCCGTCCACATCGCGCCGATCGGCCAGCGAGTCTCCTCCCTTTCGGGCGAGACTCGTGCTACAATAGCGCACGCGGGCGCATAGCTCAGCTGGGAGAGCGTTCGGGTCACATCCGAGAGGCCGCAGGTTCGAGCCCTGCTGCGCCCACAGCGCGCCATCCCGATCGGCGCGTTCCGTATGGGTCAACTGCGCGTCGGACCTGAGGTTCGACGCGTTTCCTTTTCTGGAGGAAGATGCAATGAGATCGCTGGTCACCGGGGCGACGGGGTTCATCGGCTCCCACGTCGCGCGGGCACTCCTTGATCGAGGCGACGAGGTCCGCGCTCTCGTTCGGACGGGAGCGGATCTCCGCAATCTCCGCGATCTGCAGGTCGAGACCGCTGTCGGGGACGTGCGCGACGCGGACTCGCTCGAGCGAGCGATGCGCGGCTGCCAGCGCGTATTCCACGTCGCCGCGCTCTACTCCTTTTGGGTGCCCGATCCGTCGCTTCTTGACGCAATCAACGTCGGCGGAACGCGCAACGTCTTCACCGCCGCCGAGGGCGCGGGGGTCGAGACGGTCGTCTACACGAGCTCGGTGGCTGCACTCGGTGTCCCGCGCAGGGGGGAGATCGCGACGGAGGACACCCCCGTGGATCCGAACCACATCGTGGGGGCCTACAAGCGGAGCAAGTACGTCGCGGAGCAAGTCGCCGCCGAGTTTGCGAGGCGGGGGCTGCGCGTCGTGATCGTCAATCCCTCGTTCCCCGTCGGTCCAGGAGACGTCAAGCCGACGCCGACCGGGCGCGTCATCGTCGACTTCCTCAAGGGGCGGATGCCGGCCTACGTGGACACAGGGATGAACGTGGTCAGCGTCCGCGACGTTGCCGTCGGGCACGTGCTGGCGGCCGAGGAGGGGGGCTCCGGGGAGCGGTACATTCTCGGCGGCGAGAACCTTGCGATGAAGGACTTCCTCTCCCGATTGAGCGAGGTGAGCGGCCGGAGCGCGCCACGTGTTCGCCTTCCGTACGCGCCGGTCGCGGCGCTTGCGGGAGCCAACGAGTGGCTGTGCAGAGTCACAGGGCGAGAGCCGCGGCTGACCCGCGACACGGTCCGTATGTCTCGCCACACCATGTTCTACAGTCCCGAGAAGGCGATCCGCGAGCTGGGCTTGCCCCAGACGCCGATTCGCGAGGCCTTGGCGAGCGCCGTGGATTGGTTCGTTGCGAACGGCTACGCGCGCCCGACGCGGCCGGAATAGATGAGGTCGGAACCAACCCACTCGGTCGAGATGTCGGTCAGCCGGAGTGCGTCCGTGAGCCGCTCGGCTCCGAGTCCGCCGACAGAGGGCACGGCGTCACGCCCGCCGATGAGGATCGGGGCGATGAGAAAGGAGACACGATCGACGAGACCCGCGGCAAGAAAAGCGGCCGCCGTCTCGCCGCCGCCCTCGATGAGGACGGAATCAACGCCCTCCTCGCCTAGCCGTTCGAGCAAGAGCTTGAGGTCCACGTCGCCGCGCCCGGTGGGCAGTTCCCAGACGCGGCACCCCGCGGACTCAAGCTCTGTTCGCCGGGCCGGATCGACCCGCGTCGCAACGAGGATTGGACGGCGTCCGCCGCCGAGCAGGCGCGCCGTGAGCGGAAGGCGGGCGCTCGCGTCGAGGACGATCGGTAGCGGATTGCGGCCGACGACGTGACGGACCGTGAGCTCCGGGTCATCGATGAGCGCCGTCTGGATGCCGACGAGAATCGCTGCGTAGCGTCGTCGCCAGCGATGAACCCTGACCTGGGCCGACTCGCCGCTGATCCAGCGCGCATCCCCCGTCCGCGTCGCAATGCGACCGTCGAGGCTCGTGGCCAGCTTGAGGTGGACGAAGGGGATCCGGGTCGTGATGTACTTGAAGAAGATCTCGTTCTGGCGCATCGCAACGTCTCTCAGTCGTCCGATCTCCACGTCGATTCCAGCAGCACGAAGGGCCGCGACGCCACGTCCGGAGACGAGGGGATTTGGGTCCTCGGCGGCGGCGACGACGCGCGCGATGCCGGCCTGGATCATGCGATCGGTGCATGGCGGCGTCTTTCCGAAGTGAGCGCAGGGCTCAAGGGTTACGTAGAGCGTGGCGCCGCGCGCGCTCTCTCCAGCCTCATCGAGGGCGAAGACTTCGGCGTGTGGGCCGCCAAAGCGGCGGTGGTAGCCGCGACCGATAACAAGTCCGTCCCGGACAACGACGGCGCCCACGAGGGGATTCGGGGAGACCTCGCCTTCTCCCATCTCCGCCAACTCGAACGCCACCCTGAGGAAGTCGTCGTCTCTCACGTGGCGGCCTCCTGCAGGGCACGCATCGCGCCCAGGGGGTCCGCTGCTCCGAAGATGGCGGACCCGGCGACGATGATCTCAGCGCCCGCTGCCACAACCCCGGCCACGTTTCCGGCGTGGATCCCGCCATCGACGGCAATCTCCACGGCGCGGCCGCCGATCCTCCGAGACAGATCCCGAATGCGCTCCAGGGCGTCCGGCCGAAACGCCTGCCCCCCGAATCCGGGCTCGACGCTCATCACGAGGGCAACGGAGACGTCGTCGAGGAGAGGCGCAATGCGTTCGAGGCTCGTCCCGGGGCGCAGGGAGACTCCGACGGACGCGCCCGTTTTGCGGATCGCGGCGATCGCCCGCTCCGCGGAATCGAGCGCTTCGACGTGGAAGATGATGCAATCGCCGGGACGCACCTCGAACTGCGGCGCGTACTCCGCCGGGCGGTCGATCATCAGATGGATCTCGAAGGGGAGATCAAGGCGCCGCCGAAGCGCGTTGACCACGGGCGGGCCGAACGTCAGGTTGCGGACGAAGTGGCCGTCCATCACGTCCCAATGGAGTCGCGAAGCGAGCGGCGCCACGGACAACGCCTCGTCGAGGAGGCGCGCGAAGTCCGCGGACAAGAGGGACGGTGCGAGCTTCATCGGCGGCGATTCGCCGACAGGAGAAGCATCACGAGTTGCAGTGCGGCCATGGCCGCCGCCGCGACGTACGTGAGGGCGGCCGCGGACAAGACCTGCTTGACCGCCCCAAGCTCCTCGACGGTCACCATGCCCGACTGCTCCAGCGCGTGAACGGCCCGTCGGCTGGCGTCGAACTCGACGGGCAGCGTGACGAGCGTGAATAGGACGGCGGTCGAAAAGAGGATGATGCCGGCCGTCATGAGGACCGGAAGTTGCGTGAAGATTCCGACAATGAACAGAGGGATAGCAAGCTGGGAGCCGAAGTTGGCGATCGGGACGATGGCGGTTCGAAGGACGAGGGGAACGAAGCTCTTTGCGTGCTGCATGGCGTGACCCGCCTCGTGAGCGGCCACGCCGATCGCCGCAATCGAGGTCGACTCCGGCGCCGACAGGCGCAGGACCTTCTTTCGCGGGTCATAGTGGTCGCCCAGTCGCCGGTCGGTGCGCTCAATGCTGACGCCGTCGATGTGCTGCGCCGTCAGGATGCGGCGCGCGGCGTCCTCGGCGCTCAGATGGCGGGCCACCTCGACCGTCGAGTAGCGGCTGTACGTCGAATGGACCTTCCACTGGGCGTAGGCCGCGAGAGCGATCGCCGGCAACAGGATCACAAGGCTCGTCATGTCAAACATCGTCCCCACCGCCTCCTCGTCCGTTTCATAGGGAAGTATAAGGTGGTCCGCAGGACACGGCAACCGCAATTGTGTCAGCGTTGTGGGGTCGCCCGATCCCGGCAGGAGGGCGCGTCCCAACGCGGGGTGAGAGAGGGTTGATAAGCCGGATTCTGTCGCGGAGAGACATTCATCTGTGCGGCCTACCCGAAGGCTTGAACGGGCCGTTCTCAGACGCCTTCCTACTTGGCCTTGCTCCGACCAGGGTTTGCCGAGCCGACCCGGTCGCCCGGGCCGCTGGTGGTCTCTTACACCACCGTTTCACCCTTACCTGATCCCGGCCTGCGCCGGGCCATCGGCGGTCTACTCTCTGTTGCACTTTCCCGAGGGTCACCCCCGCTGAGATTTCCTCAGTGGTCCGCCCTACGGAGTCCGGACTTTCCTCCAGCCGGCGCTTTCGCCACCGGCCAGCGTCTCTCTAACCCTCTCTCGACCGTCCGCGTCGATATCCGCAACGACGGCAGTAGTATACGCTGTGCGAGCGGCGCACGGTGCGGGACCGCGACCGCTCGACGCGGAGAATGCCCGCACAACGCGGACACACCCGTCGATGGATGACGAGCGCAAGGATGGCGACGCTGGCAAGGGGCGCTCCGACGGCGACGGCAATGGGCAAGCCGCCGCCCGACGAGGCCGGCTTCTGTTTCGCGAGCGCGGCGCTTGCGCGAACGGCGGCAGGGAGGCCGCGCAGCTCGTTGAACAACGTGCGGACGGCCTCCTCAATGCGACGATGGTCGACAAGGTCCCGCATCCGCTGTTCGAGGCGCTGCTCGATCCCACCCAACTCCGCGCGCACGCCGCTGCTTGCTACGACGCTGGCCGTCCAGTTCGTGCCGACGCGCAGGAACACGGCGAGGATGGCACGGCGCGGCGGCAAATTCCAGGCGCCGAAGACGGCGTCGGCGAGCTGCTCGACGGTGGGATACGCGCTCTCCCAACTCAGAAGAACATACACGTCGATCCGCAGAAGCTTGGCGATCTCCGCGATGGACGCGTTGACTTCATCCCGTCCATGGCGGTCGAAGACGGCCCCGTAGTCGGAGAGGTTCCCGATCGGAGATGGCACGCTGGTCGCAAAGGCGCCGGAAGAGATCCCAAGCGCGCCGGCAACTACAAGACAAAGAGAACACGCGAGCAGTGTTCGCACGTAACGATCTCCCTGCCCGCTCGCACGCGTTCCGCCGTGTTCGCGCTGACCCGGATCTTGCATCCGCCGCACGTGCCATTCTGGACGGCGGCGACGGGGTTGGAGAGCGTGGCGCGAAGAGCCTCATACTGCGCCAAGAGGTAGGGTGCCATCGCGGAGGCAAGAGCAACGCGTTCGTTCCGGAGCTGGGCGAGGCTTCCTTCCTCCGTTTCCCGGGTCTCGCGCATGGCGGCGGCGACTTGGGCCTGCAGATGCTCTTCGCGCGGCACGAGATCAGACTGTGCCTGCGCAAGATGGGCGCGCGCCGCCTCGACCGTGGCCATGAGGTCAAGCGCCTCATCTTCCAGACGACCGATCCGGACCTTCTCGCTCACGATCTTTACGCGCAGGTCCTCCATCTCTTTGAAGCTGATAATGCCCTTATCGAGCCGGTCCTGGTACGCGCGGATGTGCATGTCCAGCTCATCGACTTCGAGGTTGCGCGCCCGGCTTTCGAGGTCGGATCTCTGCAGGGCGTCGCGGAGCGAGGCTACGTTCGCTCGCTCCTGGGCGATTCGATCTTCCAGCTGACGGCGATGGTCGGCAAGTCGGTCCAGGTGGGCGATGAGGTCAAGCAGCCGGACGTCAGCCTGCTGAAGGTCCAGTAGCTGCTTGGTCTCACTAAGCACAGTCACCCCCGCCAGAAACGGATCCTCCGACTATACGGGAGCGGATGGCAACGTGCAAGGAAGTGCTGATCCTGCCTACACACCAGGTAGTCCCCCGAGTCCCTGTGCCAGAGGGCCGAGCTTCTCCTGCGCCGCCTGCTGTGCCTTGCGTTGCGCCTCCTGAACAGCCGCCACAACGAGGTCACAGAGCATCTCGACGTCCGCCGGGTCGACAACCTCCCGTTCCAGCGCGAGCGACACCAGATCGCCCTTCCCCGTGACGGTGGCCGTCACCATGCCGCCGCCGGCCGTCGCCGCAATCCGTAGATCGGCAATCTCGGCCTGCGCCCGCTCGAGGTCCTCTTGAAGCTTCTTGGCCTGCTTCATCAGGCCTCCCAGATTCCCGATCCCCTTCACGATGCCTCCTTCACGATGCGGCCGTCGAAGACTTGGCAGACAAGTCGGGCCTTCTCCAACAGGAGCTCCCGCGGAAGCGCCTTCCTCTCGACGTTCTTGTCGTAACGCACATCGACTCGCCACGAGTCTCCGAAATGACGGCGCACGGCCCCGGCGACGTACTGCATGTTCTCGTTCTTCTCGAGGCTGTCCTTGTGGAACGTGTGTTCAGGGTGAAAGGACAAGACGAGGAGCGTCCCGTCGAGCGACGGGACCGCCTCAGTCAGGTACGCGGCGATGGCGATCCGGTCTTTCTCGACTTCGCGGAGCATGGCGCTCCATGCCGCCGCCATCTCCGGAGGAAGCGGTGGTGGGGCCTCTCGTTCCGCGACGGGCGGCGCCGGCGCGGGGAGAGGAGCCGCCGCCTTTCCCGGGGGTTCGCTCGCCGGCTTGGCCGAGACCGCCGAGGGACTCTCCTTGCCCGTTGCCGTCGACGTTCTCGGGGCGCGGGCCGACGACGGTGACGCAGCGGAGGGCGGTCGCGGCGAGAGAGAGTCGGCGAGGGCCAGAACGCCGATCTCCATGCGAATCTGCCGGTCGAGGGCGCGGAAAAGATCGGCTCGCACGGCCAGCAGGCCGCGCGCAAGCGCAACGTCGCGATCGGCGCTGCCCTCGGAGTTCGCGATCCGCTCACGGAGCAAGAGGACGACATCGCCGAGGAAGATCTCCAGGTCCTTCCCGCGCTCGGCGAGAGTGTCAATGGTCTCCAGCAGGGCACGTCGATTCGAACCCTCAAGCGCCTCGACGAACGCTAGCTGGGTCTCACGCGCCGCAAGGCCCAGCATGTCGAGGATGGCAGCCTCCGTGATGCCTTCGCGATCGTACGTTGCTGCCTGCTCGAGCATGACCACCGCGTCGCGCAGCCCGCCGTTCGCGCGACGCGCAATAAGAGCCGAGGCTTCATCCGAGAGCCGGACGTTTTCTGCCGCGGCGATACGCTTCAGTTGCGCGTCGATAGCACTCACCGACAGGCGACGGAACTCGAACGCCTGACACCGCGATACGATCGTGCGGGGCAGCTTGTGCGGCTCCGTCGTCGCGAACACGAACATCGCGTGAGATGGGGGCTCCTCAAGCGTCTTGAGAAGGGCGTTGAACGCCTCGGTGGTGAGCATGTGGACTTCGTCGATGATGTAGACCTTGATTCGGAGGTCCGTCGGCGCGAAGCAGACCTCCTCGCGAAGCTTGCGGATGTGATCGATGCCGCGGTTCGACGCGCCGTCGATCTCAACGATATCGAGGGAGCGGCCGGCGGAAATCGTCAAGCAATTCGCACATTCATTGCAGGGTTCACCGTCCGTTGGCGTAAGGCAGTTGACCGCACGAGACAGGATGCGGGCAACCGAGGTCTTGCCAATCCCGCGCTCGCCTGCGAACAGGTAGGCATGAGCCGCGTCGCGCGCGCTGACGGCGTTTCGCAGCGTACGCACAATGTCGTCTTGTCCGACGACGTCGGCAAAGCGCTGCGGCCTCCAACGGCGGTACAGCGATAGGCGTCCGACCGGCTCAGCCACCCTACTCACCCCCCCTACTGGTCGGGGAGACTGGATTTGAACCAGCGGCTTCCTGCTCCCAAAGCAGGCGCGCTACCAGGCTGCGCCACTCCCCGGACGTCAGATTAGCTCCGCCAATCTTCGCTCGCGGGAGCCCGTTCTGCCGCTCCCGGACGCGAGATGTGCTCCGCCAATCTCTGCTCGCGGGAGCCCGTTCTGCCGCTCCTCGGACGTGAGATTAGCTCCGCCAATCTTCGCCCGTGGGAGCTCGTTCTGCCGCTCCCGCACGTGAGATCAGCTCCGCCAATCTTCGCCCGTGGGAGCTCGTTCTGCCGCTCCCCGCGTCCCGCCGATTATAGAGATGGGGTCTGCAGGGTTCAATCTGGAGCGGGCCGCGATCTCTGTCTCACCAGGCGCAGACCGAGGTCAACGAGGAACAGGCCAAGAGCCACGCCGAGGAGATACGGGAACAGCGCGATGTCCCTGCGCCCGCCCGCCGCGCGGGCGGGCATCAGGCCCTGTCCGCCGATGAGGAACTGGCCGCGTGTTGCGGTGGCTACTTCGGTCAGTGCCGCAGCGTCCACGCCGAACGCGTCGTACTCCTTCGAGTAGGGGATCGAGACCGGGAGGGAGAACGAACGTGCCGTGCGCTTCTCCTGCACGAGGATGGCGTGCGCTCCCTCCGCGGGTGTAGGGAACGTGGCTCGATACAACCCGGGGGCCGCCTGCCGTGCTGCGATCGGTTCCGCGTCTGGAAGCAGCGTCCCGGCGAAGGAGAGGAAGTTGTCGAACGTCCCGCGGGAGTCTCGGGCGTCGATCCAGAGAGTGGTGCTGTCGGGACCGACGTCCAACGTTGTCGTAACGCCGGTGGCTACGGTTGCGAGAGGCTCCGTCGTCTGAAGGAACCGGTCGAACAGCCCGGCCATCCCGCTCCACGCGAGCCAGTCGGGCGACCAAACGCCGCCGAGGTCGGCGTTGAGCGTCGAGACGCTGCCCAGGCCGATTCGCCAGGTGGCGAAGATGGGATCATCGTCGGCCCGAAGCAGAGTCGCAGCCTCCGCCCTCGGGTAGGTGAGGATGTACCCGCGCAGGTGGGGTAGGTCGGCGATGTCGAGAAGCGGTCCCGGAGCGGGCGTGACCTCAATGTCGCCGGTCACGAATCGACTGCGGCTCAGCCGCTGGGTGACCTGCATGGTGAGCTGCGGCAGCGTGGCGAAGCTGTTCGAGAGGAAGAGCTCGCCGCGGCCATGGTCCACCATGCGGCGCAGGAACGGGATGTTCGGATTCGACGAGATGCCGATTGCCGAGAGCGTGATGTCGGGGTGCTCGTCGAGCTTCCGGAGGAGCCCCGGATAATCTCGACCGACCTCCGTGGTCTGGCCGTCGGAAATGAGGAGGATCTGCTTGACGCGGGAGTCTGTTCGGATGAGACGATCGACCGCATCTTCGAGCGGATAGTAGACATCGGTGCCGCCGTACGCGCCGATCGAAGCGATCGCTCGGTAGGCGTCAACCCCATCCCCAAGGCGCTGCAGGGGGAACACCCAGTCGTACCTGTCGTAGAAGCCGATGATGCCGACGAGCGTCTCCCCCGGCAGCAGGAGGACGCTGGCCGCGGTGGCCTCTCGCAGGGTACGGATCTTTGTCTTCGGCCCCGCGAGCTCGTTCATGCTGCTCGATCGATCGAGCAGGTAGACGATCGCCAGACTGGGTTCACGCCCGACCTCCGGGACGGTGAACGAGATGGGAAGGAGGTCGTCGATGGAGCCCGTGGAGAAGCCCCGCACTTCCTGCTCGCCAAGGATGACAAGAAGGCCGCCGCCGAGATGGCGGACGAACTGCTCGAGATCTTGCGACTCGCGTTCGTTCAGGTCGGCCAGCGGCTGCCCGGCAAGGATGACTTGTCGATAGTCCGCCAACGCTGTCAGTTGCGGGACGCGCGGTGCAGCGACGAAGGCAAGGCCGATTGCGCGGAGGAGGGCGGGGACGGCCGAATCGCCGCGAGGATCGACCACGAGGACGGAAGGATGATTCACGGTCCGCAAGGAGACCGATCGTGCGTCGTTCTCAAGGACGGGGTCGTCGGGCCTCTTGACGATCACCTTGTAATCGAAGAATCCGGCGTCCGGCGGCGAGTCGACGAATCGATGCGCCGACCGACCCGCGGCCAACTCCACAGCGCGCACCTCGACGAGATCGCCATTGCGATAGACGACGAGGGATGCCGCGCCAGGAGCGGCGGATTCGATCTCCACGTCGATCGCGACCGGACGTCCCACAGCGGACTCTCCGGGCGCGACGACCGCGGCGACCCGGGCATCGCCCGGAAGCGGGGAGCCGATCGGCACAACGGAGATGGGGACGCGGGCGAGCTGGGCCTCGGCGACGGCGGCCGCAACATCGGACGTGAAACGACCGTCCGAGAGAAGGACGATCTGGTTCGCCTCGCCGGCGGGCAGCGCGGCAAGCGCGAGTTCGACGGCGTCCGCCAGGTTGGATCCGGAATCGCGTAGGGGAGGCGGGGGTAGCGCCGGGGTGGACCCGAGCGGTGACTCTACGTCCGCGGACTCGGCGAATCCGACGACGCCATAGCTCCAGCGCGGCTGCGCCGCCGCGAGCGCCTCCATGGCGACGATGGCGTCGCGATCCTCGACGCTGCGCGTCACGCTGGCCGAGCGATCGACCAGGAAGAGGACGTTGTTCGTCGAGTCTTCGGTGACGATGCGCGGATCCGAAATAGCCACGACGAAGAGGAGCGCGACGAGCGCACGAACGAGCGGGTAGCTCGATCCGCGTCGGACGAATCGGAAGAGGAGCCCGAGCACCACGGGGGCGGCAAGCAGCGCGAGCGGCGTCCCGAACCGGATCACTGCGTCCTCCAACGTTCGCTCAGGCTGCGCCGGTAGAGGAAGGACTCGGCGAGGAGCAGCGCGAGGCCGGCGCCGGCGAGAAGAGGCCACAGGCGCGATGATCTGTCGCGGAGTTGGGAGGACAACGGCGGAAGCGATGCCGCTGTCGTCGCAGCGGGTTCCACAGCGGCGAAGCTCGGAGTCTCGCCTGGATCGACGTTCACGGAGATGACGCGCGTCTCGCCCCCCATCCGGATTGAGTACTGGCCAGGACGGTCTGGGAAGAAGGTCCGCTGTTCGGGCAAGAGTTCGAGAGTTCGCCCGTCCGGTCCGAG
>Ga0247842_10001100_pt1 | contig 48143 bp, 34 predicted proteins | sample LaCruzMarch2015__3_FD_192411 | JGI IMG/M metagenome (GOLD analysis project Ga0247842, IMG submission 192411) | Freshwater microbial communities from meromictic Lake La Cruz, Castile-La Mancha, Spain - LaCruzMarch2015_19m | ecosystem: Environmental > Aquatic > Freshwater > Lake | place: Spain...
TCCTTTTTTCGTTCATTGCATCCCAATCTCCTGTACTCTTCTCGGCATACTATTCCATCCTGAAATGGCATCTAACGGATGTCCGTCAAACATAGGCCCCGCTACTCCGCAAAATTTACAAACAACCCGATCAAATTGGCTATGTCCTTTTTCGTTTACTCCCGTAATTAACTTTACGTCCTTGTTTTCGCAAGAAGGACATGGTTTTAGGGGAATTGATTTAATTTGTTCAACACTTTCTTTCATGCTTTCTCCTCATGTATTAATTTAGATGCTTCATATCCAATTTTTTCCACCGCCTCATAATCATTCTTATCCATGGCTATATTCAATTTTTTGTAAGATTCTAAAATCCACTTCTTATGTTTCTCGTAATTTGATTTTAGAAGCATACGGCATTGATTACAGGTAAGCATATGAGCGTTTTCTATTTTTCTTCCTGCATCCACCTTGACTTTTATGTTCCGCATCCCTTCAACAATTAAATCTTCTTTATTTTCAATCTTGAATTTTTTACAGAGAAATAAAATGGCTTCCGGGGTATTCCTAAGATTGTAATATTGTTTTGTAAACTGGATAATGGTTCCTTTGAAATTGCAACCAAAGCAATGTGACATCCAAATTCCAGATTCTTGTAAAGTTACGAAAAAAGAAGCATTTCTGTCATTGTGAAGTGGGCAATTACATTTGGCAGCTACCTCTGGCTTTGACCATTTTAATTTGCAACCTGCTTCTGATTCCAAAAAATCAGCTAGATTAATGGTCGCAATTAAATGTTCAACAAGATAATAAAGATCTTTGTTTGCAAATTTCATTACATTTCTAAAGGATCGTTTGGATCGACTTCCTCTTTCTTTTCAACCTTTTTTTGAGCCTTAACCTTTTTGGGGGGCTGTAATATTTCTGCGGCATCAGAAGGCTTTATTTCCTCTACTTTAGGCTTATCTATATCGGGCTTTATTTCTGTAGTTTCGGTATTTTTGGGTGCTTCCGGTTTTGTCTCGTTTAAAACAGCATCAAAGTCAACAGGTTCTTCCTTGTTTTCTGCTCCCCCTGAGAACAAACCATCTTCTGATTCCAATTCTTCTTCCGAAACCTTGTCATTGTAAATTAACTCATCTACTTCTTTTATTTGATCTGGGAAAAATGAAGGATCGGCAACCAATCCTATTTTTCCGTCAAAATCCAATACAATTGTTCTACGAGCCTCATCATCTCTAGCTTTTGTCCCATAGACATACATTTTTGTTGAAGGACTATCCGAATTCAAAAGAGCACTCATCCCATTATCTGCATCTGCGATAATCATCTTAGATCCCGCCAAATCTTCTGTATTAACTTCCACCTTAGAAGGATCATCTGCAGTTGCTTTTTTAGATTTGTTTCTTATTTCCTTGGCCGATGGGGTTTTAAGCTGAGTGGCAGAAAAAGTAGCTACTCGATGAATTTTACCATAAGCTTGCAATCTTTTTGAGACCATAGCTTCGTCTAAATCTGCCCTGCCGACATGGTGCGTCTCAACCCCAATAACGCCAAGATAATCAACAAACAAAGCATCTATTTTATGCTGTGACCGAATTCTCTCCACATCGGCTAAAATTTTAGAAAGTTTAGTTCCCGGAGCCACTTGTATACAATGAAGATTTGGTTTTATATTGGTTATTAAATCTTCTGCTGCATCTTTAAGCTTTTTGTAATAAACATCTCCCAAACCCTTTTCGTCTTTGCCACCATTTTTAATGCGATTGTAGTCAACTAAAGCATGAAGGCAAAGCAAACGCATAAAGAACGGAACAGCCTCTTTTTCCATGCTAACATAAATCACGCCCCTACCATGTCTAGCCATATTAAAGGCTATATTAAACATAAGAGTAGTTTTCCCACCATTAATCATCCCTGAAATAATAGTATAAGATCCGGGGGTTATGTGATAAACATCATCAATGGCAACAATCCATGTTTTTATCACATCGGTTAATTCTGGATGTTCTCTTTGTTGTTCGACAACTTTCATGACCTCTGGAATCCCATCGGTCATATTCATGGTCAAGGAATAAGCGTCGGCATCTAGATTATTTATCGTTAAAAACTGTTCCCGTATGTCTTTAATGATTTCGTCTTGATTCCCGGTTGCCCGAACCAGCGTATCAATTTTTTCCTTCATAATATCATAAGCCTGCCACTGAACAAACCTATTATTAATGTGGTCTCTCAATAGTTCAAAATCTTCTATTGGAGCCGACATATTATGAACTTCATCCCAATACATTCGGGTAGTTACTCTATCGTCATCATCTATACTTTTCCCACCAATAGACCCTAACGAATCCATAACAGAATCCATGGCAGTTCGGGTTAAAACCTCATTATGTTTTGCATAGTATTCATAGATAATGCTATATAGAAAACGAGGTTTAGGCATCCAAAAATGGCCTTCGTTTCCCGGTTTTATACCAAACGCAACGGCTTCCATTAAACATTCTCTATTCTTCAAAAGGATGCTAAGAAAACGTGGCTCTTCTTTTTGGGCCATCTTCTTTAAAGCATCATTATTAACCCTAGTATTATAGGGCTGATCTAGTTCTAGAATATCATCACTCATTTTTCCACTCCCTCATATCTTTTACTCTTATTCTCAACACACTTGAAATAGGATTTTGGTCTACTCCGCTTAACATACAAAGAATTCTCCCATAATCGGCAGTATCGAATTTGTTTTCTGTCATTTGTTTACTGGGCAAAGGCTTAGTAAAAGAAATAATGGTTGGTTTTTTATAATCGTCTCTATATTCCAATATTTCATTAACAAATATGCCACTTTCCCATCCTGCCCTGAATTGATCTTTGCGACATTCCGAAACAAATAGAGAATCGTAACCCTTATGCTCCAGACATACATCGTTTCTATGTTCCTGAAACCCCTCAGAAGAGTAAAGGCTTTGGACTTTATGAACCAAATTGGCACAATCTACATACTTACCATTTTTATCACAGGCAATGAACCGAAAGAGTAGTGCCATCCCTGCTACTTTTCTAGCCACGTTGGTCTCATCTCCCCCATCAATAACTATGAATGAATATTTATACATAACTTCAGAAGGGTTATCATATATGTAATTAGCCAGATTTTTTGCAGGCATAAAATTATCGTTATGGTAATTCACATCTAAAATATTCAAAAATTTCTCTTTTCCTATGCGCAAATAAGCATCGGGAATTTCGGCAACCCTTGCTCTTTTTATGATAGCATTAGCCATAGCATAAGTTCTTCTATTGGCTTTCATCTTTTCCTGATATGTCTCTAATTTATCACTATCTTTTATTGTTTCCATAATCATCCTATATATTTGTTATTAAATTCAGAGAACGTTTCTTTGAAAGCCCTTAGCGATGTTTTCTCCGTCTTATATACGCTATTCCCACGCAAAGTATTGGTTATGTAATATCGAATCCAAGACTTAAGAAACTCTTTATTTCCGCTTCTTCCATGTTCTGTCATCATATCCATAATTTCCAAGGCCGAATTGCGTTCTACATCAAACCCATAAAACCTTGCTCTGCTATTATACATCCGAATAACATCCCTATAAAATTTTAAAAACTGATTACAATTAACAAACGGATCAAGTGATTTAAAAGATAGCCCTTCTGGTTTTAAACGGTTATCGTCAATAAGGCTCTTGGGATTTTTTATCCGTTTTTCCTTAACGATGTTTTCATTTGTTGGAACCAGATCTTTTTCTAGCTGTGATATATCCATGGGTTTACCCCCTTCTTTATTCTTTGAGCTTTCATCCAATATATTAAATTCTTCGGCAGAAATTTTCTTTCTTATATGAGTGGGGAATCTATCTGCAATAAGATGATCATTTTGTAAGCCCTCATATTTGTTCTCTATTTTATCCAGTTGATTGCGAATAAGAGTCAAATATTCGCTGGATTTCATTCCTCCATCCCACATAGGAAAACGTGAAGATATCTTGGGACTCATTTTGGCTATGATACTGGGCAAAAAATCCCTCATAAAAGATCTTTCTATATCTGCAACCGAAGTGGGTCTCCCTCTTGACGCTTCTAACCTTGTCATTGTTTTAATCATTCCATTAGCAGAACGTATTATCTTTTGTAATGTTTTTGGAACCACATAGGCTTCCGGATTGTAATACTTCCATAGGAATATATTGCGCTCTAAAACAAACATGAGCGTAAATGGCGTTCCGTATCTCCACATATAAAAAATGTTCATATCGTGTAAATCCGTTAATTTTACATTCAGATTTGATATGTCTGTCTTTATATCTTTTTTCTCAATACGATACTTTTTCGGGTCATATCTGTCTAAAATGATTTCTGGGGTAATAAGAATATTCGTATATATTCTTCTAGCCTCTTCTTCGCTATAGAATGGGCCTCCGGGTTTATCATATCGCTTGGTATAAAGCAGGCAATTAAAAAGGATCATGCTTATTTTAGATAACGAAGATGGAGAAAGAGCATTATAGCAATCCGTCAAAGTCATATTAAACAACTTAAACTTATCGGAATGTTCAGTTAATTTATCTATTTCACCGTAATTGATCGTATTGGTTTTCATTTTCTAGCCAGAATTAGATATTCGGTTCCTCTTTGCGAAAACTTTTTTTCAAAATCGTTATCTTTGAAATGTTCTAAATCAACTTCCCCCTTATCTTTACGGTATTGATAAGTTATGGGAACTTCTTTTACAACAATATCACTTCTTCCCGCATTTTTTATGGTAGATTTAATGACATCTAAGCTAGCATAAGACGAATCGTTGTAACTTAACAACCATATTGGGAAATTTCCGCATAAAGATAAGAGCTTTTCGAATTGCTCCTGATACCCTTTGGTTTTACAGAATCTCTTTGAGCCCTTTTGGATGTGCTCAAGATTTTCTAACTTATCTTCATATAAAAACTCTTCTAGAAAACGATAAAGCATGGCATAATCACTACTATTCCCACCAAACGGAGGATCTATGTATATTAAATCTGCCGATATAGTTTTTGATTCTAATAGCTCAATTATGTCGGAATTAAAAACGCTACATATGTTATTGTTGTTATCTAAAATATTTTTAAAGTCTTGAATTTTAATAGGTATATTATCAATTTCTTTACCTTTACTTTTATCGTGTTTTAGTCGATGTTCTAGGTTGGCGAGGGTTTGCCCATTATAATATCTACCTCCCAAAAAACAATTTTGGTTGATGTGACTCTCTATGGCAAATAAAGAAAACGCACTCTTATATTTCCCAAAAGTTTCTTGAATAGATTTTTCAAACATTATTTCGTTGTTTGTATCTCGCCTTTTTCTAGTTGTATCTCTCCATTTTTCCGTCCAAAAAGATTTTCCTATTTCATGAGTAGAACGAATATTTTTTAAATCCTTACCATATACCGAAAAATTAGAGTTTGGAATGCTAGACAAAGTAGCTTTGTTAAGTAACTCTAGCCCGCAATAAAATTTACTACCGCAAAGTGTTTCTACGTTTTTTTTATATTTGTCCAAAAAAACACATTCTTTTTCAGTAAAAAATTTATTTTTGTAGTTGTCCAATACAAATGTCCCATGATCTTTTGGTTCATTTTTGCACAAAAAGGCTATATCCTTTTCCAAAATTGGGATCTCTTCTAGTTCAAGCAGGCAAACAGCAGTAATGGCAGAAGATGTTAATAAATCGTTACAATAAACCTTTTTCCCCATTTTTTTAAACATTAAAGAAACAAGTGAGCTTCCAGAAAAGGCATCGAATACAGAATCAAATTTTATTTGATTCTTTTCTAAAACATCCCATATGTGAATCAGTAACCTTCTTTTCCCCCCAATATAGTTACTAGGCAAACTAGAAACCAAATCAACTATTTGTCTTTTTTTTCTGTCCTCTGTAAATACATCGAATAAGTTCATTGTTTTTCTCTTTTAGTTTTCCACTTCGTATTTGTTCTTTTATTGTTTTCAATATATAACTAATTGTACCGGCATTATTATAGTTAATTTTACAATGTTCCGCTATCTCTTTTTGTTTTTTACCCTCCTTGTGTAATTTCCATACCACAAACCTATTTAGCGGTTTTGTTTTTTCTTTTGGGTTAAGAACCTTATAATATATCAGTTTTTTAAAAATATTAAACTTTTCTAAATCAAAATGTTCTAATTTATGACAATTTTTACATATAGCCCTACATTTTTTAATCTCTTTTAAAAGATCGTCTACGCTCTCAATGCCAAAATTTTTAGAAATTGAAAACTTTTTACTTTTTGTAACAATATGGTGAAAATCTAAACTTGCAAAATTCTTTCCATGATACCCGCATTTTTGACATTTATTTATCCCTAAAATGTTTAAAATTTTATTCTTGTTTTTCCACGATCCCCCTTTTTCAGGCTTAGTACAATGTAGTTCGGCATGGCAGTTACTACACAATAATGTACATTTAGAAACTTCTTTTTTAAAATCACTCCATCTGTTATCTAATATCTGACTAATACTATCTTCTTTTGCTCCTTTGTTATGATGAAATTCTAAAAATAATATATTTTTTGCTCCACATATTTTACATTTTCCACCTAATAAATTTATAGCCCGAATCTTATTTGCCTTTCTTAAAGCATAACGCTGATCGTTTTCTGTATATTGCATGTCTAGATCCCCTTTTATATATATGTTTCAAAGGCGGGTCTAACAACTCCTTCTATTGATTAAAATTACCATCTTTCCCCCATTGAGTAAAATATACGGATTATTATACAGTAGAAAAGTAAATGCGGACTATAAATCTAAAATTGTTTTTGAGCGATTGGACAAGCTCATGACCTGAGATATTTCGTCATTGATATAGAGAGGGCCTTTTGATTTGACAATATGAAATTTAGGTTCCGTCCTAATGATAGTTCTTGTTTTAGCAGAGTGATCTCGTAAATATTTAACATCATGATCGTAACAAATTACAACCGATCTATCTCTGGGATGTGCGGCGTTTTTGTCAATTCTCAATGTTCTACCTATGCGTTGATGAACACGTGTAGCAGAAGATCCACCACCAGCCAGTAAAGCCGCATCAAGAGTGGGAATATCGAGTCCCTCATCAGCTAGAGTTGTGGCAATTAAGCATAGAGAGTTTTTGTTTCTAAGCTTGTTAATCGCTTCTAGTCGTTTTTTCTTACTTACATTACTGGTTAAGAAATCTACACCCGGAAGTAATTTCTGAATAAAATTGCCCTGAGAAATTTGTTTAACCAATATCAACGTGCTTAAATTATGCTTCATTAAGAAAGATGCGGTATCGGCAACATGGGTATTAAAAATGTCATTTTTTGCAATACACTGGGAGTATATTGATTTGTAAGATTGAAGCTTACAATCTTGATGAATGGGTTCAAAAATGATATAGGGTTCTATCAAGAATCCTTTTTCGATCAAATAAGATGCGCTTATATCAACAATTTTCTTTCCAAACATAGCCTGAATAAGTATGTCGGCTCCATCATCTCTATAAGGTGTTGCTGATCCCCCAAATCTCCAATAAGCAAATGGAGAAGCTTCCATTACTTCTTTCGCTGTTCTACTGGCAACGTGATGGACCTCATCAAAGTAAACCCCCTTTGTAGAATAAATAACCTTCTTCAGATATTTGAGTCTTTCCACGCTTTCCATGGTCTTATTGTCCCATTCATCTTCTTCATCAAATTGATAATCACTTATTTTGAAGTGTTTATTTTCGTAATTAACAGCCATGATTGCCGTTTGGACAGTACATACATTAATTTTCTTAACATCAAATTCTCCACCACCAATTCTACCGATAGGCTCATTGAGGGTTGAAGATAGTACGCCATAAGCCTGTTCCAAAAGGTCATTTGTCAATACATAAAACATAAAAGGGGACGTTTGGATATGAGAAACCAACTCTGCTGTTATTAAGGTTTTCCCAGCCCCTGTTGCCATTTTTATAATTCCACGAGTTCTTTTAAGGCATCTATCAATCGTGAATTGCTGATAGTCTCTGTTTTCGTAGTTTTCGGGAGGATTAAATTTCAGGTGTTGTAGATTTTTAGGGGGAACAACTCTGTCGTTTACTTTTTGATAAACAATCTTATGCTTATCTAATACCGATAAAACAATTGACAAAAGACCTGTTAGAAAAGATTGTCCGTAATGTTTTTTATAGAGCCTGCTAACGCCATCCCATTTACCTTGTTTTACAGCAGGACTATATTCCGATCCCGACACGCTATAAGATAGTTGTTGATCAAGTTCTTCTTGGGCTTCTTCGGGCAAAAAACCAATAATACGAGACATAATATTACCAATGACAACCTTGACCATTATTTCTCCGTTGTAAATAATTACTTTTGTTTTGGTTTTTTAACTTCGGAATGACTAGAGGCCATAAGCATTTTCGTACTGCAATGTGGGCATGTCTTTTCGCTACAATCATTTTCGAAGGTGCATTGAAATTCGCATTCTGGGCAGATGTAGCTAAAACAAGATATAACATGTAAAGGGTACTTGTCACCCTTTTTCAATATTGCCATTATCTGTATCTCCTCGACTACGGAGAACCATTGTCTCCACTAGATTATTATACTTCGCAAGATACATTTTTTCCTCTGTCAAAGGGACATTTTTTGGAAGCTTTTCGCCTTTCAATAACGCTAAAAAGTCTGAAATATTTTCTATTTCCTGTCTAAAATACAGCGTATTCATTTTTCCACAACTTTCGCAGTGGAATTCAACTATTACGTCCCCAATATTTCTTGCGTTAAGTTTAAACCCTATAGTCCGAATGCCCCTCCACGGTAATGCTTGGTTGCAAAATGGACAATCTAGCTTCATCCATGATGGCAATTCCATTTTTCCCACCAATACTTCGTGACATGTTTTTAATTGTTCGCTCATCTCTTGTTCTTCCCATACGTTACTTATCATGCTTTGCCTCGTCCATTTCTCTCTTCGCATTTTCAACAGCATCACTCTTTGAACGTTCCAGATAGGCTCTTAAACTTCCTATATCTCGATAAGCAATGATAAACTGTCCCGCCAGTACTTTGCTTTCAATTTTATGAACCATTCTTAGCAATATATCTAGTTCCTCTATTTTAAATATAGAATTTGTATTTGCCATTTTGTCTCCTTTTATTCTAGTTCTTTTGCAACTTCATCAACCAATATTTTAAACTGCAAAGCTATAGGATAGTTTTTCAAATAACTATCAACCGTAATAGCTCCACCTACTTTATCTCTGACAATTTCATCAACCGATTTACCGGAAAGCAACTCGTATCTTATTTCTTCCTTATGCGCCAATCTCTCATCGGGATCATTGAGATATAAAAACCAGTACTTATGATGATCAGTTTTCCTTAGATTAGGTTTCTTATTATACAGATGTTCATGTTCTGGATTAACCATACTGAAAAGATTATGACTATATTCATGAATAAGAGTTTCCGTTTGTTCCGCATAAGAAGGCATAGAATTAGAGTTAACAGCCATGATCGGTGGAGTTACATAGAGCCCTTTATCAATTTGATGTGGTATTTTGAGCTTGCTTTTTTTGAATTCCTTTTCCCCCATGAATCCGCCTTGTATTCCGGGGCCAAAAATTCTATCTAACGGCCCTATCACCACCTTAATATCAACGAAAGACAAATTGCGGCTCTGACACATTTTTTTGATATGATCGGTTGCATGATAATAATCCGATATATTCCTAATGTTAGAAAATCTAGAATCCGAAAGACTGGTTGCCCTAGCCCTTTCATCAGTCTTGAATTCCAATGTGGATACATTTTTACCCAGTTCGGAATTAACAAATTGAATAATGAGATTCTTAATTTTTTTAGCCTGTTCTGTCCGAAGCTCCAATTCTTTTAATACGCCCGATGGAACTTTTACATCAATTTTCCCAAGTGTCGTATTATATCGGGCAATAAACGGCCTGCTTTTAGCTTTAAAAACCTTCAAACAAAGCTGACTATCAATAAAGACAGGTGTTTCAATAAGAATAAATCCTGTCTTATCATCATAATCAACAATCTTGAAAAACGGAATTTGATTTTCTTTATTTACCGATTCCAAACGCAACGGGAACGTTTTTGGATCAATCTTAAACGTTAAATAATAAGGAATACGGGCGGGGTTCTCATATCCTTCCTTTGCTAAAGAAGTTGCCGCTGTTAGTAAACTTCCAGTTGCCTTTATAAATTCACCGAAATTAGATACACAGCCAATAAATGTGCTGCAAATTTCTTCAAACGGCCATCCTAAATACATATATCTTTTGGCGGCATAAAGAGGAGCAAATGAAGATACTATATCGTCACTTGCCACATTATCTTTGGAATATAGATAATCACGATATCCAGAAAGAACCGACCATTCTTTCTGAGTAATAGACGGACTTATCTCTGGAGAAATATCAATCAAAATAAAAGGAGGCTTTATGGACAGTAACTTGATTTTTTCTTTTCTTGGGCGACCACGAATATCCATTTCATCATAAAAAACTATCTCTTTATCACCAATATATCCCCCAGCATAGTTTTTATTATTCTTGTATATCTTGGGTAACTGAGAAACTGTGGAAGACATTCGTTTGAGATTGGCTTCTACAACGGGGATATCTTCAAAAGAGCCAAAATATTCTCTGATTGATTTTTCTATATATCCAAAACTACTAATGGAACGTAACCTCAGCGAACTAAAAGGACTTCCTTCAATAATTGGGGTAAGTTTGTAGCTGCCATAATCTTCTGTAATTCTTGCTTTAGCGGCATCCATCAACGGCGCAATTTCCATTTTCGTAAGTTCATTGGCATTGGGAAGATAAATCAATCTAGATTCCACATCAAAACAAACATGAAGCATCTTTTTATATGATAGTTTGTCTTTCGGGCCTAATTCCCTTTGAATAACTTTACGGGCAACTTCTTCCCCCATAGTTATCGGGGACAAAAAGACTCTAGGTTTACCATCAGGATTAGAAGATGGAGAAGCAAAATAACTTACAATTCTGTTTTTTACTTTCATGATTTCCAGTTCATTATGCAATGTCAAACGACAACTTGGCCTTATATTTCTTAACCTTCCAAGAATCAGGATTAATAGGATTATAAGTCTTTCCGTTAATAATACAAGCATAATTATAAATGGAAATCGTAGTGGGCCAGCTCATACCGCCATACTGATTACATAGACCAAATCCATGAATCCATGTTGAGGCATTGGGTTCATTATATTCTTGATCTAATTTGCCACTTAATCCGATGCTATAACCACCAAATCGAATTGATGGATAATGAGTATGCCCAACAAATACATTTTCGCCAAATGTTCTTGAGGCTTTTTCCAACTTATCGCCGGGCTGACCGAACATCTTAATATCACCATGAATAAACTTAGCATCACCTATTTTAAGAACATTTTTAAGATCCGTCATCTTATATCCTAACTCTTCTACCCCGCATAGGAATTTGAAATTAAGAAATTGAGCAAACTGAGGGAATTTGCCAATAAAATCCAAGGCAAATCTCTCATGATTCCCGTGGATAATATGAAGTTCTTTTGCCCACTTAGTCATTTTTTTCATGATATGGTTACTGGTAGCCGCTTCAGCCAGAATATCTTTAAGAATGACAACTCCTTTTTCCATTTCATGATGATTAAGAGAAGCATAATCATCAACATCACCCAGATTTACCAGAATATCAGGGTTGTAATCTTTACATATTTGTTCCTGAACGTCAAGGGCATTGGTATCATGTTCTGGACAATGCGCATCGGCTGTTACAAAGATTTTCTTGGTAGGTTTATGAACACCCAAGTTGGAAATAATCTTGTCAAAATAAGAAGTGGCAAATCCATTATCAATTTTCCGTATGAGACAAGGAATAATGGTATGATTGCCCTTAGCATCTACATTGACTATCAATAAGCCTTGATTCCAATAGTTGTAAAGATGTTGCATCCTTCGATACTTACTAAATCCCCCAGAAAATGCTTGTTTAACCCCTTTTTGATTAAGATAGTCAATTTGTTTTATGGTTTTGACAATATGTGGTTCGCATATGCATCCCGGAGACAGAATATAAGAAGAAGAATTTTCTTCGGAACATTTGGGGATAAATTCTAGGCGATGACAATTCACAATAACTTTGGGATCAAAAACAACCGCATCCAGAGTTTTTAAGGATGTTCTAACATAATCCTGTATCATATCTTGATTCATGACAAAAAGATCTCTGCCCAAGTTAATCCCACCTCTTATAATGTCAAAGCCAAAATCATATTTGTTTCTCTGCTCCTGAACAAAATGCAATTCTTCTTGTTTTGCAACCACCATCAAATTCTTAAAATGCCCCCAATTATAGCTTATATCATTGTCGTCGTCAAGAATATGACCCACATGAATTATTCCATTGGGTTTCAGCGTTTTATTAACCTGAGTAAGAAGATCAAACATTTTGTTTTTTGTCCATTTACCATGAGAATCTCCAACTATAATATACGTTCCTTCCCCTAGACTAATTTCTTCTGGATTTCCAAGACCAATAGAATCTAATTCTTGCTTAACCTTATTTTTTAATTCGTTAAATGAAATAGGAAGTGCGTCGGTTTCAAAATTTATTTTTCTTCTAAATTCTTCTTCGGAAATGGTTTTCAATCGATCAGGATCTCTACGAGAAAGAAGAACTAAAGCTTCAACCAACTGTAAAATTAATGTTGAATTATTAGAGATGGCAGTAGATGGTGAATCAACATTTCCTACCGCCGCTTTCCAAGCTTGCCAGTTTGTAGTTTGAGCTTTCCGTTCAATAGAAATATAACTTCTTCCAAGTTTTTCAGCAATAAATGCATAGGATTGCCCAGATTGCAAGAACGCATAAAGCTGCCCCATGTCTGTCTGAGTCCATTTCTTTTGTACAGAAACATCTTCCTTAATATAGTCGTCGGGATTTTTTTTGAAATCCTCCCAGTCAACACGGAGAAACTTTCTTTGAGTAGCCTGATAAGATTTCTTAAGGTTTTTGGCTATTATGGTAAACGACTTCTCATTTTCCGTTCGCATCTTATAGAGGGATTGTAATTGTTCTTTCGTCCATTTATTTCTAGGCATGAATTCTCCTTCATTGTTGTATTGGCGATATTATACATGAGAAAAGATAGGAATTAGAAGGCAATATACGAAAATTCTACAAAGCCAACTTCTTCAGGTACATTTTCGTATCTCACGGAAAATCCATCTGTTCCTTTGCTATAAACATAAATTCTAGGTTTGTCAAATGGTCCCGGCCAAGCATACGATGTACTGCTACTAGATGAACTACTATAGCTAGACGAAGAACTACTAGAATCTATAGAGCTTGAAGAAGAACTTGAAGAAGAGCTGGAAGAGCTATCCATAGAACTTGAGCTTGAAGAATCAATGCTGCTTGAACTCGAAGATTCACCAAGACTGGATATGGAGCTTGAAGACGAACTCGAATTGCTTTGTAAGTTAAAACTGGAACTCGAAGACGAACTATAACTCGAAGAACTAGAGCTTGAAGAATCCACGCTACTTGAACTACTGCTGGAAAACGAACTTGAAGACATGGAACTACTGCTACTTGAACTCGAATTGTCAGAACTAGAAGAACTACTAGAATCAATCGAACTTGAATTACTAGAAGACGAGCTTGAAGAACTAAAACTAGATTCGTTATAGTAATCAATAGGTAAAGAAGCCCACGTAATAATGGCACTAGTTACCGGAAATCCTGTATAGACATTAATGTATCCACTGCCAGAACAGGTTCTTGATTTTCTTCCTGTAAACGGGTAATTATCCGATCTTCCTAAATCATAACGTCTTATCATTAAATCCTCGTACTAATGGGTGTATGTATAATATTTCCCGTTAAATCCATGGGAATCCTCTTAGCAATATTGTAAATCACCCCAACATGGTGTATCTTGGCTCCTACCGATCCATAGTTTATAACCTTACAAACCAACCTAAAAACAGGATTAAAATATATACAAATAACAAACACATCGGTAGCATCTTGCGAATTGAAGAAGGTAACAGTGCCAATCCTGCTATTTAATATATAGTCTGAGGGGTTTACTAAAATGCCGTTTGGATTTGCACTATTAATTCTGTAAATTTCTACCTCTAATTCTTCGGGCCATCTTCCGTTAATAGCAGTAAAGACTCTGTTATTTTCAGTTATCAATAATTCATTAAAGCGTGTAAGCATGATCGTATGTCTATCTGGCGTTATTTCAAAATAGTCTAAAGGATCTGTTGAATTACTTGGCGTAACCCCGTATAAAACCTGAGATGTGGATGGAATGTCCGCTTCGTGAGTAAGATGAATAGAAGCCAAATATTCATTGTCTCCCATACCGCTACCAGATCCACCAACACTTAAAGGTTCGAAAAATACTGAGGTTTGACCCTTTAGGTAATAATCTACGGCAACATCTTCTGTAAGTTCTGGTGTTTGAAAATATTCGTTCCCATAAAGTTTTGTTCCGTACTGTATGTATTTGGCTCTGTTTTCTGAAACCGATAGATTCCCCGTTGATCTTGTCCAAGGCGTCCATAATTCCCACTGAGATCCGTTTTGACTAAATCTAGCCCGATAGAAAACCCCCGTATTGGATGGCGTAACTACATTTTGAAGAACCACATCGTCTACAATATAAGCATCGTTAAAAGCTACATTGTTAGAGTAAGTTCCGTTATTGAAGTCCATAGCTTGATTGATAAGCATACTATTAATAGAACTATCAATTTCAGATGTTGTCATATCTACACAATACATAATAAAACCACCTGTATCGTTAGCTATTTTTTTAACTACAATCTCATCGTCTTTATAGGTTAACCCCAGCTTGACAGGTATAACTTGAGTTAATTTAGTTCCGTTAACAAACGAAACCATATCTATGCTTTGCTGTATGGAGTATTGTGATTGATTTTCGTCGCCATCGGTTAACAATATAATGGCCTTCTTGTAATTTTTTAAAGAAGCGTTATCGGTTTGATAAGTTATTAGTCTTTGGGCCGCTAAAGTAATGGCATCATATATCGGACTAGCACCTATAGTGTTTATTTGCGAGGCTACATTGTTTAAATAAATAGTATCAAGAGTTGCTTCCGGAAGTAAACCGCTATAATCGGGTATCCATTGCAAATTACTATTTACTTTAACCACCATGTTTTTTGTTGCAAATTGGCCTTCGGCAACAACAGAAGCGGTTACTTTAAGGGTTAAATAATCTCTAACTACGTCTGGGGCTACAACCAAGCTGTTCGTTTCTATCGTCCCACCACCCTCTAACTCAGCCGATTTTTGAGGTTTGTAAATATCTATTTCAAAAGAAATTCTTGAACCATCATCAACGTCTCTTGCGGGTATAGTTACAAAATGACCCGGATAATCCTCAATGGTATAAGAAGAGAAAAAGGCATGGGCGGCAAAATCAAACCCTTTAATAGTTTCTCCCGGTGTTTCGCTAGCATAATATGATGCTACATAAGTCTTGCTCCCCACATTAGATGGAAATGCCGATGATCCCGAAAGATCCCCACCTGTACTTAATTCCAATGTTAAATGAGGTTCCGTAGCTTCTGCCCCATTTAAATCTAGTGTTGTAAACATCATTCGATTCCCTTCTGTAGGTAATGGAGTATATTGAATACCACCACCGCTATATGGATCGCAGTTAGTTGGATCATAAACCACATATGAATTAACAACAAAATTATCATAAGTATTCGTCGTTGGCAAAATATAAGTAACAGCAACAGACCTTAATGCATGCGTATGACCGTCGCTTAATAGAGCAACATAATTCGTAATAGTATGTACGTGATCTGTGGTAATAATTCCATTCAGAGATATAGTTTCCGTTGTAATACCGTTTCCGCTATTATCAACTGTACAAGCATGGGTATGATTTAATGTAATGTCGGTTCTACTTAATGAAACCTGTATAGCGTAAGAAGTTAACCTTGCGTCTGGATGTTCCTGAACAACAAGACAACCGCCTGTTGTATTCCGATCATCTATAGCCGCTGATACGCCGTTCAGTTCAAAAGAATTAACCATAGTACATTTTCCCGATTTAAATGTTACCACAGGGAATACGTTGGGAACAGTCTGCTCGGTTATAGGTTGACCTTTCCAAGTTACTGTAGCTACAACTTTTGGTGATTGTATGCCATTTCTGACAAATGATCCTGTTATGTCTTCTATAGCTGTTGTTATTCCAAGAGGCTCTATAAAAGTAGCTTTGGGTTTAGGTACTATCAAAACAGGGCCAAATTCGCCTTCCTCATAATAAGGTTCTTCTGAAGCCCCAACACCATACATTCCCGTTCCGTCATCCCAAATATACGAAGTATTAAGATTTACGGTTTTCTCCATACCTGCATGCCCTATATTTTTATTGGGGGGAAGGACATCAAAACTAACTTTTCCGTTTGTCCAAGGCATAGGAATCAGAACAGTAGTGTCACCAATAACTGTTCCAGTAACCATTCTAGGATTGTTCCCCGTTTGACCATATCCGTTTAATCTATTAATGCCATTGTCGCCCACCCATAAATTAACTCTCCCGCCTAAAGATTCCCATATAACAAAATCATTTATTCCATCATTAAGATCGCTAGTAATTGTCGAATTTGCAAAACTAGATCCATCGGCCCATCCAGAACCAGCTTCAGAGCATTTAAAGTAAAATCGATTATTCCTAAGGTCCTCATCCGAAGCCATCCACATGATCTTTCTTACCACCGTATTGACATAACCAGAAGGATGAGATATTTGAATGCTAATGGATTCTGTCTCTCCTTCCATTTCAGAGTCCTCTTTAAGAACAATTCGATCATGTGGCCCAAGGAAAACACCACCCGCCCATCCATCATCGGTAACGCTTGTACTGGGATTTGCTGCCGTGGTTGCCGTAAATGAAACAGGAACGCCATCATCAACAATTCCATCAACTCCATCTTTCCAAGTAACTTCTCCTCCAATTTCGTAGAGATCTTGTGGAAGTCCGGTAGGAGTAATATTAGAGGGAGCAATAGGGCCTACGGTTACGGGATTAGCGATAAAGATAAAGTCTCCACAAATAGATTCAAAATTCTCGAAAGAAACGTAAGCCTCAACATATAAAGTTGTTGCAATATCGTTTGCCGGTATTGATAATGTTGCTATACCATTGACAATATTGATCGTCGTTGAATAGACAGAATATTGACTTGCTAATGTCCACTCGTTGGGATTGGTATAAAAAATATTTATTTCAGAAGGAGGGCCACTCGAAGATTGATCAGAACTTGAATTAACTAAAGATTGGGCAAAATTTTCTGGTTCTTCAGCCGAATTAATAATGGCACCATATGGATTTGCCGCCACAGAATTTCTCCATGTATCTATCGAAGAATAAGGCTGGGTCGTAACAACTTGATCGTTTACCAAAGTATTAACCGGATTATATTTCACATTCAAGAAAGATTGGTTTGTTTCACTAGAGTTGCAGGCCATATTCTCCATATCTGCTACCCGGTTGGAATAAATATTAATATTTAGGGTTCCATTCTGTACCAAAATACCTTTGTTTGAAACCACATATTCAATATTAAACGGTCCATCGCCAGCATAAACACCATATCTGTTAGTTTTACTATATCCCGTAAAAGTCTTAAATATTTCATCTGTCCAAGTTTCGCACCAGAATGGAACCGTTTGCGTTTTCTTGCTAACAATATTAATTGGATTAGCAAAATAAACATCAAATTTATCAAAGTATTGACGGGCTTTTATAGAACCCGTATCCGTCTCCGATACAATGGAAGGATAAATAGAATAATTTTTAGCGTATAGCTCTATGTCCGCCCCATTAGTATCAACCCCCGGTATGTTAAATCCGGGGAACGGAGTAAGCGTCAAATCAGTTGCAAATGTCGTCATCGCACTAGTAGCCGAACCGCCCTTAAGGTAAACAGGAGATTCTATCGTGTAATCTATTCCAACCAAAGAAGTAGTAGCAGTAGAAGTTGTATTTTGAGGCACAATAGTTGATTGGACATCCCCAGTATTTTCCTCTAACTGATTGGACAAAGGAGGAGAGGGTTGAGCCCTTAATAAATTCTCTGCCAACATGTCTTTTTCGCCAATAGTTCTAGGAACATCTTCTGTAATAGGCAGGACCCTTATAACACCATATCCGTCTATAGTAGGTGTTTCCAGATCGCCCCTTTGAATATAATCCCGATCATAATTCAAATCCTCATAAGCCGTTGACGGAGGAACGGGAGTTATATCATAATCTTGTAGTTTGCTTGGATCTAATGATGTGCCTGTATATATCGGAGTTATATCAACCACAGGAAGATTAATCGGAATTAAAGAATCTCCTGTCGGACTTTCAAGAAGAGAATCGTTAATGACTATTTTGGCACCTTTCGAAGGATCAAACTCGAATTGAAGCGGAGTATAAATCTTAATGTAATAACGATTTAGAATGTCCTGCCCAACTTCCGATATGGTGACGGTTTGAAGATGCCCAAAACCATCAATCAAATCTACTATCATGTCCTTTGCATATCCCTCAATAGACTCCACATATATGGTAGTTGCTCCAATTAAAGCTATTTCCGATGGCATAACAGAAACCGCAATCGCCTCCGAAGTGAGCAAGGATCTTTCATTAACTTCCAAATATACTTTGGTTCCATCCGGGAATGGATTTCCTTTGTTATCGAAAATACTTACAGGCAATAAAGCTGTTTCATCAAGCCAGAATAAATTATTTGTTATCCATTCCGCAAATGGGGTGAAATCCCATTCCATTGTCAGCCCATTAATATTCTGAATATAAAACACAATATTCCTAGTAACTGCGGCGTCTCTTATATTCAACTGTAAAGTAGTGCCGGTTATTAAAACAGAGTTATTAGACAGAGTAGATTCAACAATACTTCCCACCGTATCATAATCCCCAATTTCAAACGGGCTTACCGGACTAATAGTAAGCTTATTACCGCTTATTTCTGTTATTGAATGTAAAAGAGAAGCTTGATCTCCACTCACTAAGTCAACCGTATCGTCAACAGAAAACACAGAACCATCGCTAACCCAAACCGTATCCGACAACTTACTTACGGTTGCGGTAATATGAGACGAAATCATGGTTGAATTGTAGAAAGGTTTTCTAAGTATCAAATTTGTACTTGAAACCACATCTATAGATTCTGTATCTTTGGGGCCTCCAGTTGGGTTTAGAGAAATAGATGACGTTTCCCCCAATGGATAAAACATCTGCCAATTACTTAGGGTAACAACACCCATAACCGAACCGTCTACAGAAACATCACCAATATTATAAGTATGTCCACTCTCTAGGTTTTTTAACCCATAAGCCACAATTGGGTCATCAATAGATACCGATAATACACTTGAAAATATTATTTCACTATCTCCAACCCCAGATTGTAAAACTAATGTCCCCGATGTTAAGGGTGCTCCGGTTCCCAAACAAATAAGAGTCGTTTCATTATCACATTCATTTGATACTGAATATGTTTGACTATTATGAGAGTAAACGGCTCCAGCAGAAGCATTTACAGAAGCTAGAGTTGTGAATACGTATTGGCTTCTAGTTGGGTTGTTCGTAGACAAATTGATAGTCATTACAGAACCTAGACCTAGTGAAACAGGGCTTCCGTCTGCAATTTTAGCTCCGAATCCAACGGCATCAAACAATACATTTGAAGGATAATAGCTCTTCAACCTATTAACGAGCTTTTGATAAAAGGTTATTCGATTTTCATATCTGTCGTTCCATCCCATACTTCCACTGCAATCAATAACAAAGGATATCAACAAATCTGGATGGTCTAAAATAATTTTATTATTTTCTAATTTGGTTCTTACATAAATAGGATTCCCATCTCCAAAATCATTTTGATATCTTTCTAACTGTCCTGCTTCGGTATCAATATTGAAATTCGTTAAATCAAATGCGTTAAAATTGCTACTAACCCTAAGTGCTCTAGTTACATCGCTCTGTTTAACCCACGTAGTTGCATCATCGCTAATCCATGCTATTGTAACTTCTTTGGGATTATTATCTATGCCCGAAGAACTACTGCTACTGCTCTCGAAAACACTTACCGCATTAATACTGTTATATCCCCATAGAACATAATTGTTTTCATCACCACCATCTTGCCATATAACAAAAGATAAATATCCGTTAGCAGGAGTAATACCCGTAATTCCAAAATTAAAAGTCTGCCATCCGCTAGAATCCATGTCGCTTACAGGCAAAGATTTTGTGGATAACAGAGTTTCAGGTTGTCCATCATCTGAGCATTCAAATACGCTCATATAAATTGTATAACTTCTATCCAGCCCATAAGGTCCAAATAAATAGCAGTAGACATTGCCAATTTCATAAGTAGAACTCAATAACGTTATGGTTTGCGCCAATCTGTTTTGCACCATGCCAACGGATATGGCAGAATTGGATAGAATAAAAGGTTTACCTCTATTCCATATTTGAATTGAACTTGAAGAACTAGAACTGTCGATACTGCTGCTTGAGCTAGAATCAATACTGGAAGAACTGCTGGAACTAGAAAGCGAAGAACTAGAGTTGCTCGTAGAACTCGAAGAACTATGTCCGTAAGACGAAGAGGAAAAGCTCGAACTAGAACTGGAAGATGTGTAAGCCATTTTATATTCAGAAACCTATGATTTTTTTATTTTTTTTGAGGTGAAAAACGTAAAACAGTCTAGACCAAAAAACCATTGGTGGTCTTTTATGATATTATACAACATTTTATGTGGGAAATCCTACAATTAACTGACTGTCTTAAAATATTTAAAAATAAAAAGAAGGATAAAAATATTATTTCTAGAAGTATCTTTGTAAGATGAAACTGATAGCTTACAAGTATAGAATATATCCCAATAAATTACAAAGAATTTTGCTTGAAAAACACTTTGGATGCAATCGTTTTATCTACAACCATTTTCTCCAAAGAAAAATTGAACATTATAAAAAAACCAAGAAAACTATTGGGTGGTGCCAAATAGCAAACGAATTACCCGAATTAAAAATAAAATATAATTGGCTAAATGAAGTTGGGAGCCAATCGTTACAGCAAACAGTTAGGCATCTTGATAATGCTTATACAAATTTCTTTCGTTCCAATATGAGTTTCCCTAAATTTAAATCCAAAAAGAATAATAGGCACTCGTTTACAACACCTGAACCTAAATCTATTAGGGTTGATTTCGAGAAGAAACGTCTGTATATACCAAAATTCATCAATACTAAAAATACAGACAATAGATTAAGGTGTATATTCGATAGAACGTTTAAAGGAGAAATTAAGCAATGTACGATTTCCAGACATGTTGACAAATATTATGTTTCTATATTGATTGAACAAAACATCGAATCGCCATTAAAGCCCAAAATAAAACGAGATAAAGCGATAGGTGTTGATTTTGGGGTTAAAACATTTGCCACATTTGATAATGGTAAAAAAATTGAATCACCTAAATTTTTCAAACAATCTCAAGATAAGTTGGCAAAACATCAACAAGAACTAGAGCTACTAACAAAAGGCTCGACAAACCACATATCCAAGAAGGAGCAAATAAGTAAATTACATGCAAAAATAGCAAGGCAAAGAAAAGATTTCTTAGATAAGCTATCATACAAATTGACTCACGATAATCAAGTGGAGACAATTTGTGTTGAAGACTTATCTATTAAAAACATGCAAAGTCAAAATCAAGCACCAACAAACAGGATCATTGGGGATTTGGGATGGTATAACCTGACCCGGATGATCCAGTACAAATCAGATTGGTATGGTAAAAACTTTCTAAAAATAGGAAGATTTGAACCCTCCAGTAAAACTTGTAATGTTTGTGGCAACGTATATCGTGGGTTAAGAAGAGATGAAAGAGAATGGACTTGCCAAAAATGTAACACTCGTCACGATAGGGACATTAATGCTGCTCAAAACATTAAAGACTTTGCATTTACAAAAATGAATTTTAAAAAGGGTAGGAACTATCCTATAGAAATCGCTACGTCTTAGGACTAGGCGATAGTTCATATTCTCGGTATCTCTAATTTAACTATTGATCCACTTGTAAACTCAGAATAAATAAATCCATTTGACGCTCCCACAACGAGCTTATTATCTTTTGAGGTTATTGCCGATATACTGGAAACCGATTCCCCACCCTCAAGAGCATTGTTCAAATCAGTCGTTTCTTGCCATGATCTCCCATCATTATAACTCGAATAAACTTTTTCACTAGATCCAATTGCAATAATTTCTGAGTTTCTCTTAAATAGTTGAGAAACCGAACTCAATATGGGCAAACACCTGTGAGAATGTGTAGGGAAATAACCTCTTGATACATAATCAGATACATTCAATGTTTCTACCTCATTGCCCCTAACCATGTGCGTATGATTATTCGAGAAACTATCAACTAGAACCTTTAATCTTGAGTTATTCTTCTGATAATAAGATCTCTCTAATGGAGTTGACAATGTAATGAGAGTTGCACTGTCTATGTTCGTTATATAGTTAATTTCTGATGCCGGTATATCGTTTTCAATACTAATCTTGTTTCCAACAGCAAGAGCAGAAGTATCTTCCACTGACAATTGCGTATCATTTGCCAGAGCGTTAGCCGTTAAAGCCAATGTGATACTGGCAAAATCCTTATAAATGGTTTCATCGGTATATCCATATTTACTGGCGTCCAACTGCCACGACCATCCAATAGAAATAAGATCTTTATTGTAAGCCGAAAAATCCCACATAGATAATGTTTGTATGAAAACCTTGATCGTAGTAGCGGTATGACTAATGACCGTTGTTTCAAACGATTTGCTTCTGTCGCTTGAATTATAAAGTCTTATGGTTGCTCCCTTCAACAACTCCCCATTTTGTTGTATTAACGCTGCACTAAATCCGTTGGTGTCGGAAACATCAATAGTTACAAAGGCATTATTGATGTTGGTTAGACCACTTATATTTCCAAAAAGAAGTTTCCCGACAAGATTTAAATCGTGATAATGTCCCTCTTCAATTGAGGTAAATTTAGAATCGAACCCAGTAACTTTTTCAAGAAGACTTCCCCTAATAGATATACGATCATTTAGATTAAAAGCTAATGGCGGTACATCAAATACAAACGGATTCAAAACTATTTTGGATTCTGTATTAGAGTTAATAGATAGTGGTTCTCCGCTAAGAGAACTAGTAGACCCAACCATGTATAAGAAACAACTAATTAAAGAGTTGGTACTTACATCGTTATCAAATAATATTCCCAGTTCAAAAAGACCACTAGTTCCTATCATACTAACGGTTTGACCACTTACCACATCAGTACTAGAAGACGCACTATGGTAAAGAGTTGATTGTGGAATTATGGCGACAGATAAATCTATATATTCAGAAGTATTATTGTCAATTACATAGGTTTTGCCTTGATTTGATTTTTCGTTGGAAACCACATATAGATTCCCGCCATTAAATTCTCCGCCATCAATCGAGTCATTATATGTTACAAACAATCTGGATTTAGCCCCTACAACCGTAATTTTCTTAGTTGAATAGGTTGCCCACGTAGAATTATAAGTAGCATTTACCTCAATGCTAATTTCTCCATCTTCAGAAGCTACAGAGTTTTTAAGAATCTTTACCTTTTGTGGGTAACTTAAATCCGTAACATATAAATCGTTACCTACCAAACTATCTTTTGATATCTTGTCCGTCATTACCACATTAAGTAATACATTGGTGCTGAGATTTGCCATAGTTACTGACATTATTTTGCCCGGAAAATCAACTTGAGTAATAGTAGCAGTTCTTCCTATACTTGTGATACTACCAGCAGCTATTTCTTTACCAGAAATAGATCCTTTATCTGAGAAGATTCCATTATCTGTTCCAAAAATAACGTCTTGGTTCGAGGCCTGAACCATAGAGTTTATCTTGAATGGGATAATTCTAAACCCTATCGCCCCACCACTACTAATAATTACATCTCTTGCCGTAGAACCAAAAACCACAAGTTGCTTTGTTCCCATATTGGTTTGGTTCCATATAACATATCCGGTATAAATTACTGAAGAAACGGATTTGTTGGTTATATATATTACCCTTAAATCCAATGTCCCATTAGATCGAACCAACGCCTCATTGTCATAAGAAACCTGAAGAACGGTATTCCCAAATTCTGATATCGAAGAGCTATTCACAGTACCAGTAATTTCATCAAGTGTCATATAGTTGGCCCAATCTCCACCCAAGTTATTTGTACTCATAATTCGATTAATTACATGACTGCTATTGGTCCCCGCCAATCCCGATAACATAAGGCCGCTATCTATGGGCAAAAATGTATTAGCAATAAAATTGGTTATATCGCTAGGAATATTAGATTGAGTCCATACCTGTTTTTCCGGATTGACGTTGTAGGAAATTCTGTTTTTGCCTCCCGCTATCAACGTATTTTTGATGTTGGGATTTCCTAGGTTGGTTTCTCCATCAAAATTTTCCCACCACGGAGCCATAGTTATAACCACCCCATTTTTTACCGAAGGAACCGTTTGAGTAAATGCGGCTGTTAGGGTTATTTGATTGGATATAACTTCTTTGATAGAATAATTCCCGTTAAAAACACCTGCGTTTTCAACTTTAATGTTACGGTTGGATTCAAGAACATTATAGATATCACTAGAAGAGGTAATAACTCCATAGGTTGCTGTCGAATCATTTGAAAAAGTAGCGGTGTGAGAAGGAACTGTTACCGTTTCCTCTCCCGACCATCTTAGAGCTAAAGAATAAACCGGATAAGTTATAGATGGACTACTTAACAATGACCATCTCTTCATATCTTCGGTTACATATATACCCGATGATGTGGCAGCATACAAAGTATTCCCATTAAAAATCTTGATATCATAAACCGACTCGTTAACACCATTTACATAGAACCAGTTAGCTTCCATGCCATCTTCAATTTTAGCCCAAAAAACACCTAAATCTGTTGCCGCAATGATAAATCCATCAAATGTACCATGCCCAATAAGCAATTGGTTAATGCCTTTTGCTTTGGCTACCACATAATCAATACCATATATTCCCTGATTAGACGCTTCGCTCTGAGGAATATCAATATAATTTCCAATATAATTAGGATCTAGGGGATTGCTCGAATAATGCATGTCATAAAATACAGTGTTATGAAATTCGGAATCAATGGATGGATAAATATATTTAACCGCTTGAGTTAATTGCAATAGATTACTCAAAAACGCATTATCTAATTTACTAGGCCTTCCATCAGTTACATAAGCCAATTCATTTTCTAATTCATCGTGCGAATTTACTCCTATGTTTTTAAGCCCCGACTGATAAATATTGGTATAAATAGTCGATGATCCTTCCATGGGTGCTATTCGATGCACTCTGGCCGGTAATTCAATAATTTTGTCAAATCTTTCAGAAACATAAATGACATTACTAGATAGAGCGGTAATGTCACCATAATAATACATATTGCTTACCTCTTCCATTCTTTGCCCATAGTTTTCTATTTCTTGTTGGAAAGCAACCGCACTATCTCCTTGAACTGGAACTTCCCCCACATCAATATCTGATTTTACCAAGATTCTATCCCCAATAGAAAAACCAACCGTGCTAGAAACATTAATGCCAATATCATAAATATTGATTTCCTCTGTGATATCTGAAGTAGCAGCAAAATCAATAACCCCTTCCAATGGAACCACCAAAAATGTAGGATAAGAACTTGTTCGCTTATCTATTTCTTTCTGAGTCGAAATAATAAGCTGATCGTTAATATAGATATCATAATCTGTCTCGCTATCCCAAGAACCATTTGCCGATATCCATCTGTTAAAATCAACAATACCCGAATTGGACGTATTGGGATCTATGTATTGAACATTATAAAAATGGAAACTGTTGGATTTGTTACTATAAGCATAACCAAAAAGTTGCTTAGACCCTTCTCGGTATAAGTTCGGCAAAGGCATTCCAGTAAATTCTATAACCAAGCTTATAGTGGTTCCGATGACATCATATATGGCGTTATGACAACCAATCATAAATTTAGACCGATCATATGATGTTCGATAAGAATAAGCAGGTTGTTCCAGTATCTTAATCCACTTGTTGCCTCCATCGGTACTCTTATAAAGACCATCTGGAGAACTCCCAAACAAAACCCCGCCAAAGGCATATAAGCTACTTCTATCATTATAAGAAAACGAACCCAAAGATGTCCAACTAATTCCGCTATCTTCTGATTTATAGATACTAGCCGAATCTGTTATAGCATAAAGTGTAGATACAATGGTGTGTGTATGGCTTAAAACAGTAGCAATATCCCATTGATCGACATTATGCGTATGACTTGCCCCTGAACCAATCGACATACTTAAGGTTCCATCCCCATCTTGATTAACATTTAGTGTATGATAGTGGCCCGATACTGTATTTGTTTTATCTTGATTTACGTCTCTAAGAATTTGAGAAAATCCTTCGGGATCAGTCAACCTTGTCGCCCATGTCTTGCCACTATCGTTGGTTTCAAAAATTTCAGTTCCAGCAGCACAAAATACATCTTTATACCCGGCTTCAACTACATCGCTAACATCTAAAGAAGAGGAAGGTAATATAACTCCCGTAGTAACTTTCCCAATTACATTGCTTCTAGAAATCAAAAGTCCATTTCCTGTTGCAATCCACAAGTTGCCTTCTGCATCCAATGTAGATTTTCTCAACGAGCCAGAATAAAAAGGAATGGTTGGGGCCGTCCAATCTCCATAAAGATTAGTAGCCAAATTTCTATGCCCCGCAACCACTTCTGATCCAACGACATATATATTATCTACTTCAACTAAACTTGCAGCATTATTATAGCATTGACTTTCCGATGTTACGGCCATACATTTCTTGGATTCAATAGACCAAATCGGGACATCGCTAAATGATTTTTCAACCAGATAAAGTGTAGTAATATCTGAAGAACTTACATTAGAGGCCGCATTGGAAACTACAGCGTCAGGATTAGCTTCAGCCGCTTTTATTTCATCAACGGTTTCTGGAGCTATTTCAGATCCGTCTATAGCACTAATATATTTTACTCCGGTTACTATTTCTCCACTTCTGATCTCATAAGGCATTTTTTCAGATATATATTTGAAATTAGGAACCTCAAAATAGTCTAATTTCTTTATCATGACAGTATCTTTGCCGAAACTGCCATTGGTGCTTCCATACATTATGAACGAATCGCCAGCAGAAATTAAAGCCGACTCTGCCGCTATAATTTGACTATCATAGATTGCCGCCGTTACTTCCATGGGCAATCCGGTTCTGCTTTCATAAATTTCTTTTGCGTCAAGAAGAAGATCCCATAAATCGCTACCCATAAGATAAATTTGTTCTCCGTTAACCACATATAGGTAACTATCTCCATAAGGGATCATATAAAATCCAGAAGCTGTACCGGCAAACAAATTACCGCTACTATCTTCTAAAATTGAATATACGGTTTTTGGATCTCCCGCATCCTGAACCATAAGCGTATGTGTATGAGAAACGGAATTAGAATTAGTTGATTCCGTAATATCGTTTACCCAGTCGTTTAACCCTGTAGATACCTCCGAAGAAACATTAGCATCGTTTACTCCATGAGCGTGGGCTACCAAATAAGTTGTTCCTGTTTTCCCGTTTTCGTAATAAACCACATCGTTTCCAACCAAAGTATCTTCGGTTACTCCATTATTTGTTTGATCTAAGAAAGTAGAATGGTAATGTTTTTCTGCAATATCGGTATAGGAAGGAGTAATTGACCACTTAATTCCATCGCTGCTAATTAATGAACTCTGAAAAGGTTTAAATTCCTCTCCCATTCTTCCCAAATGGTTAATAAAAGGAATTCTTTCGATATCAAATTTCCCCAAGGTAATTTTTTGTGCATTAATGTAAAGAATATGTTCATTCCCTAAAATTCCTGTTACTTCAGAGTTTCCCAATATTTCTATGGTTACATCATCGCTTAAATACCCGGCGGCAACAATATTAGAAACTATTATGGTTATATTGTTAGCAGCATTAGGTGTAAATGTAAACTTATCCCCTATTTTAATCAATAATTGTTGAGCTACTTGACTCTGAGACTCCAAATCCTCCAATCCTACCAAACCAGTCCCATCTGTGCTTTGGAAAACAAACGGATCATTGGCAACACTTCCATCTTCTGCCGTTAACTGGTCCCCGTATTTTGCATAGAAATCTTTAATCATCGATAACATGAAGTAATATACGCTGTAGGCCCCGGCAGAATATGAATAAGTTATCTTCAAATTGGGGATGCTAAATGCCGTTGAATATGTTTTATAAACCCCACCTATCCCTGAATAAAAAGTTATTAGTTTGTTAACAGAATCTACTTTAATATCGGTAGAAGTTTGATCGGCAAATTGAATACCGTTAATGTAAACCACATAAGGAGATTCTTCTGTCCATGAAAAAGCGTTACTAGGTAAAGTATGAATATGACTTGGAATATTTTCTGAAGAAGCGGGAGGAGTAGAAACAATACCTTCACTAATAGTATGAAAATGAATTACATATCCGCCATAAATACCCACCGTGTATCCATTACCATCGGAATCAATAGTATAAGTGTGTTGATGCCCATCGGTTACAGAAGTCGCTTCGCTTTCCATAACGGTATAAACAGCAACTCCACTTTGTGCATTATAACTTTTCAAAGCGGTATTTCGAATATCGGTTTCCAATTTTACCTTAGGGGGATCGGAAGGTTTTGAACCACCATGATGATGATGAACAATAACGTCTCTAGCCTGACTTTCGATAACGGACTTCATGTTATCTAGGCTATCTATTCCGCTAATGTCAATTTTGTATATTGATCCGCTTCGAGTTACAACCTTCCCCAATAAAACCTTGCTAGAACTTACAAGAACCGTTGTTGAAATGATAAATTCAACTTCTGTAAAATGGTTAGCGGGATCGGTTCTCCACTGGTAGGCATGAACAATGGCAATTTGACTTTGATAATTAGCTAATGCGGCCATATATGCCGTATAATTAGGATAATCAGAAGGGATAGGTCTTTCCATGCTCGGATATGGATAGTCGCTTAATAGAGGATAAGGTGTTATTCCCGCAGGCCTTTGTGCATATATATAGTTATCGGCATTATTATAAAGATCGAGAACCGTAGGAACAACCACTTTTACATTTGAGTTCTCTATAGGCCCAACAGGATTATAGGTTGGATCATAAGCCTGAATAACCGCAACATAAATAGCCCTTTCCGAAGTAGTAAGATTGGGCAATGGAATTTGATTAACATCGGTTTCTATAACCTCAACCTCTCTGTCCCCTATAACCATTTCAGAACGTTTTTCGACAGTATAAGGACTTTCTGCAGCATAGCCATCAATAATTCCTCTTCCCGGATTTATCTGAACTTGCAATCCAGAAATTTCTTCAATATCCCATCCACTTATTATTCCAACTCCCATAATACCAACATAAGAGGTAAGATTATAATCCAAAGTAACGAATCTTCTATAATCGGGGACAGAGGCGTAAGTAGATCCTCGCTTGAAGTATTCAAAATTATAAGTGTCTGTTCTGGTAGTCATAATAGGAAGGATACCTAAAAATTATTCGAGTTTTTGAGCGTTTTCCCCTTCATTTTTAATTGTCTGAACTAGAAGAACTAAATTCGTCTTCATTAACCCGACAAGCAATATCACCAGAAAAAGTTACCGCAAACTCATTCAATACAACTTGAGTCTCGGACGAACCAATAATTTCAGCCATTATCTTCAATTGATCAGAATTATAGGTTAAAGACAACGACTCTATCTTATTCGGTTCTATATATTGATAATTGGACAAATCAACAGAATCAACACCACTAACAGCGAAACGAATGATGGTATCGTCGGTTTCTTGCGCATTATAAGTTAATAAAATGTGTTCGGGCTGAAATCCTATTCTATAAGCTTGAGTGAAAAATTTAACAGAATTTTCCGAAGAGTAATAAGATAAAATAACTTCGTCCACTTTGGGTATTGATGTTGAAGTACTATCGCTTCTCAATACAACCATAAATTGCATATATCCTCCTGTCATATAGGATATATCTGTGGTTGTATTGTAAAATGGGCCTATCCATTCAACGCCATCAAAATTATCACTATCCGATGTTCTCAAAAAGAAATATATCTTTGAAAAAGCGTCTTGGGTTCCATTAATCGTGATGCTTTTCCATTTTAAAAAGTTATCGCTAGCCTGAACCGTATTGGACAAGAATATGCCATAAATACGTTCCAGTTTCTGGGCCGCATAAACCTTATCTCCCAAATAAGTAAAGGCAACATTACTTATCCCCATCAACGTCGCACCCGGAATTATGTTGTTATTAACAGTTATCATTAACTTTCCAATATAACTACACCATTCTTCATTGAACTGATAAAACTTAATCCAAACTCAGAACTTGCTTGCGCTATGGTTTCATTAACCGCAGTAGTTGGCATCGTAGCAATAACCGATGTTGTTTCTTCGCTAGACATTAATATAGACCAATCAGATGTTATGTCGCTACTATCCAAGGTTGTCATAAAAGAAACTTTCGCATCTGAATCATAAATATAATGAGAAAGGCCACTCGTTGTCCAATATGCAAATGAATACGTTGGTCTTTGAATAGAAGCACAATATACAGAATCAATAGCGGAAATAACATTGATATTCTCTCCACCACGATTAGGATCTTCAACGACAATACCACCACCATCCTCAACAAAAGTTTTTAGTTTTTGAGCCACATCGGAATAAACAGAGCTAGGCAACCCCGTAAAATAAATCAAATCGTAAAAAGACAAATCATCTCTGGCTAAATCTTCTATGGTTTTCGAATATACAGATACATATTTTGCATCCTTAATACTTTCATAAGAAGAATATTCTGCGTTTCCAACCCAAGCTATAATAGGAATTTCTTCGGGATATTTTTGCGATGTCCATTCTATAATCTTTCTCCATAAAGGAATATGCCCTTCCCCATGCCCTGTCAAATAGCCACTAATTCTGTCGGCAGATATACAGATCCTACCTTCCCCAAACTGCCTAACTAATATTGCTGCATTTATCATTATTTAACCTCTGAGGGTATATCACTTCCAAACATTAATGCAAATTCTGCTACCTCCGGAACGTGAGTATCATCATAAGTTACAAATCGAACCCCAACCTTAATGTTTTCATATCCCCCTAAACTAAAATACCTATCCGGATTTACTTTCTCATAATTATTCCAATCAACCGACTCAGTATCACATATGCCCAATTGAACTTCCGTATTTTGTGGCTCTGTAATCTTGGCAACTATCAATCCCCTATCGGCATTAGCGTTATTTTCCAAAGAGAATCTATCAGTAAAGAAATAAGAAGCCTGTTTGGTTGAATATAAAACACTAACACTGGTAACAATAGGCGTTGTATTGTATTTATTCGTGGTAACAGACACTTTTAACTGCAAATACTTTCCATTCAAATTAAGATCGTTTAAGGCCCTAATAATCGTTCCCGTTTCCCCATAAACCGATACAAAACTATATTCCCAATCTTTTGACAATAATGCATCCGAAGAAGTGGCACTCTTAATACTAATAACCACTTCTGTATCATCGGGCTTTGTTTCCGTCCATCTCAATTCCTTCCAAAATCCCAAATCTTCCTGAACATATAAAACCGGACTCGTAAATACACCAGTAATCGTTTCAGTTGCAATAGCACTAGGATCTTCCTCAAATACCCATCGAACAATTTCCTTGTCCCTGTTAATTTCAGCAATCTTATGATAAAGCGCATAGGTAAATTGAGTAGAAGAAGAATTAGAATAGCCGAACCCATCTCTGACATCTGCGTAAACCGTTCTATTCCCAGTCATATAGCCATTTAATACTGCTTCATTAGTTTCCAATATCCTCCCCGTTGAAGTAGTCAAAAGAATTGAATTAGAAAGATCGTCGTTAGCCATCGCCGTAATATATTCATATTCGGGAAGCACCAATACCGGAATGCCAGAAGTAATACTAGTGTCAGGAGTTAATGGGTTTCTAGCCGTAGTGGTAGTTGTGGTCGTCGTTGTAGTTACTGTAGCTATCAAGAAAGAAGAATCGCTGATATCATTATCATTTGCCGTTGATCCCCCAGCAGAAAGCCATTCAATATAAATTTTGTAATCGTCACCGGGAGGCAATGATATTGGAACATCCCACGTATAATTTCCACTATTGGCTGTTTGAGAATTAATACTTTGGTAAAAGACTCCGCCCTTATACAAATCCAATTTGATCGATTCATTAACATTTCTTGTGCTACTCCATTGAATAGTTACTTCCTGACCTAATTGGAATTGTTCTCCTCCATTGGGATATGTCATAACCACTGTTTTATTGGCGTTCAAATCTGCAGTAATAACTGAGCTTATAACATTTTGAGCCGTTGTGACAGAAACCGCATTACTAACATTAGAAATTGGCCCCGAATAAACCAAATACAGTTTATTCCCCATTGAAACCAAATTGGCCCCTAAATTCACATTCAATATACAATGGACTCCTCCCCCATCTGTGTCAAACAACAATCTAGCATTTGACGAACTATTAGCGCAACTATAAAGCCTATTCCACTCCATACTTCCCATGACTATCGAAGTTCCATCTTGCTCTATGGAACTTAACCCAGTGGATCTATCTTGCGGGAAAATATCGTATATCGTTTCGTTATCTAAACCATCCGTATTAATAATTGCACTTCGATCAATAAAAGAAAATTGTGTATAAGAAAATGGGTTCTTTGAAACTTTACGCATAGAATAAATATTGTCTGTTCCTAGATCTGCCAAATTCCAAGTCAAACCATCATAAGAAACAACATATCCAACATCAGAAACAATATACATTTTACTATCAATGACTCTCGCAGATTGGACGTTCCCGCTAGGCTCATAAATTTTATTCCACTTATCATAAAAAGAGTCATAAGATAAAACGTAAGAAGGATATCCGGTAATAGCATATACAACATTATTGAATGCTACAAATGTTTTAATAGACGTATAAAATTCGCCATAATCCGAAACCGTATTGTCGCTGAGATTTATTCTGAATATCTTGCCTTTTGGAGATGTTCCTACATAGAGATATCCCCCATAAGCCAATAAAGACGTAACATTAACATCCCCCGTATCATAAAAGCTTTCCCATGTGTAGCGATTGGAACTCCGAATAACCAGTCCGTCTGATCCCGTTCCCACATAAGCATAACTTCCGTAAAATGTTATACACCAAGCTGGATTTATTTGTTCTATTTCAAGAGTAAAGGGCATGACTCTAGCCTCATGATAATCAAGATAAGACGAACTGCTTGACGAAGAACTATCCATAGAACTACTGGAGCTACTCAGGCTAGAGCTTGAACTTGAACTATAATTCCAAGAACTACTACTGCTGCTGGAACTATAATCCCAAGAACTACTGCTTGAGCTATCCATTGAGCTACTAGAACTATTTGAACTTGATGAATTCATTATTTTTTATACAACTCCTTAAAACCTTCTGGTAGTGCCATAGGTCTATAGGGTTTGCTATCCTTATAATCTTCCCATCCTTTATCCTTACCAATATTTCTTAATGTAATATCATCTGGCCCTCTTGCTGCAAGATCTACTTTCTCACGAATAACAACCATAAATTCTTCTTCCTCGATATAGGGAGCATGATGTTTGGCAATTTCAATAGAAAACACCAAAGTTGACTCATCGGAAACAGAGTTATCGTGAACATGTTGGATGACTAAAGATTGGACATTAGAAATAACCATATCTTGATCAGCAACAAAGGTCAACGTATTTTTGTCTAATTTATATATTTTGCTCATATTACTCATTATTTATGTTGCCACAATTGTTCCAGTATCCCCAGCTGCACAAGGATGATACGGTGACCACCATTCCCCAGTATATTCTCCATCTGGTCCTCCGAGAGCGTAGAGGTCAATTAATAGATAATCCCAGTCACCCGACAATACCCATACATTTACATGGCCTTCCCATATAGTGTATGTAGCTCCAATATATATCTTCCATTTTACCACACCCCAATTTGTATCAAAAGTTAAAATTGCTCCATTATTTTTAGAAACGTAAACCGGATAATCGGCCCAACTCTGACCAAGATAAGTATAGTAGCCATTACACTCAGAACAATTAAATCCAACCCCCTTAAAAGGTCCGAATGCACTAGAGCTTGAACTTGAACTAGAGTCAATTGAGCTGGACGAACTGCTTTCACTACTAATAGAAGAACTAGAAGAACTAGAGAAACTAGAACTAGAAGAACTAGAGAAACTAGAACTAGAAGAACTGGAATCAATTGAACTACTGGAACTTGACGAACCACCTCCGGAGCTACTCGAACTAGAGCTAGAGAAAGAAGATGAAGAACTGCTACTAGAACTGCTACTAACACATTCAGGCGGCAAAAGGCTAGCATCTTCCTCTATAATAACATAAACATCTTCCGCTCTAGAATATTGCGAAGCTTCTATCATTCGTGCAAATCCGCTAGAAAACATTCCCGATGTTTGAAATACAACATAAGGCGATATATTAAACTTAGCGATCCAAGAACCCGTAGTAGAGCAACCCACGGCATAAAGAATACCGTTAACCTTCTGTACGCTAATATCGCTTACCGCACCCTCTAACGCAAGATCAACCAAGGGATAAATAACATCAAAAATACTAATAATGCTATTTTCATATTTAATTACATAGATTGCGCTATTAATAAGAATACAAAGACCACTATTCATGGTAGACTCTAAAGAAACAACATCTTCTGCCGTTGTTATACCAATAGACGAATAATCCAAAAAGCTTTCTATCCCAAGATTTTCGGTAAATTTTATTATTTGTTGTGAGCCATCGTCAAATACATAACAACCTTTATCCGAAGTTGTTATAACCCTTGATGGATTACTTAATGTAGTTACTGTTCCAACAATGTTTAAGTTGGCATCTGTTTTAATAAGGGTTTCATCTGTGGTATCTACAATCCAACATCCTAAATCGGTTCCATATTTTATGCTCCATACATCAAAAGATGGTTGAATAACAGAAATGGAAACAGGATTGGTTAATGTAAGACTGGCAATTATTGTGCCATTATATTTTGTTTTATAAACCATATTTCCTGAGATATAGAATAAATCTCCGGTTTCCCAACAAGAATCCACAGTCCATCTATTTGTTGCGGTAACGTCGGTATGAATAGGTGAGCCATAATAGAATTTTCCTTGGGATAGGCTATTAAACTTCTGATATCCCTGATCGGAAAATGCTGTTATTCCCTGATCCGCTAAATATTCTGTTTTTACAATGCTCATAATTTTAAGGTGTTTGTGAAACTACTGCGTCGGCATACCCTTCAAAGGTAGTACAAGTATAAGTCCCTTCCGGTGGGCTTGTTAAAATATTTCTCCATTGAGGCGTGTTTCCTCCTTCAACAACAGGCGATATCATCCATCCAGACGGTGTTGACTGCCACCAAATCCAAAAACCACCTGTATCTCTTTCATATTTTGCCTTGCCATCATTTGTCCCGTTTTGTATATAATGACCAACAGGAACACCGCTACCCCCTGTTACATAAAGTTCATCTTCAGAAGAACTAGAAGAGCTAGACGAGCTAGAATCTATTGAACTACTTGAACTTTGTGGAATACAAGTAAGTTCTCCGAAAACAAAATCCTCCCCTAACGAAGTTCCATCCCAAGTCACAGTTCCAGAAAGTCCACTAGAGTTATATTCTGTTATATTTACAAATCCGGGGGGATCATCGTAAAAGTCACCAGTTCCCTGCGCTACAATATAAGAATAAGAAACGACAGGTTTTGTTAGAAGGTAAACATCTATCATTGTGCCAAAATAGGTATACGCCGCATAATAAAGTTTACAGTTATCGGAATTCGAGGGGTTCATTCCATCAAGCGTCCACGAAGTAAGATAAGGACATGCAACTCCATAGCAAAGCGGATCAGTACACAAACAATCAAAAGATGAAGAGCTACTGGAACTACTCGAAGAAGAATCAATAGATGAACTAGAACTGCTTGAAGAACTACTCGAATCTAAAGAACTAGAGCTACTTTCGGAACTAGAACTACTAGAACTACTGGAAGAACTCGAACTGCTCGAACTACTCGAACTGCTAGATTCACTTGAGTCGCTACTATACTCTAAAGAACTGGTTGAAGTGCTCGAAGAATCAATAGAACTACTACTCGAACTTTCACTTGAATTGCTTGAAGAACTAGAGGAACTAGAACTGCTGAAAGATGAACTGGACAAACTTGACGAACTAGAAGAACTAGACGAAGATGAACTAGAAGAACTAGACGAAGACGAAAGCGAACTCAAAGACGAAGAACTGGAAGAACTGCTATACCATTCCACTGTCTGAGGCACTCCATCTCCTATCACTAATTTCCTAATTGTACATTCTAAGTTGCTGTAAGTAAACGGAGTATCTAAAACATAAAAAGATAGGTCTTTAATGCTATCAGAAGCAATCGGCGCATTACCCAAAACAATATCTTGCCCGTTCATTCTAATACACATGGTTGTTTTATACCCATCCGGATAAGTATACTCCGAAAATCCATTATTATCCCATGTAAATTCTATGAAAAAATTCTGTCCTGATGGTATATTGCTATAACTGTCAAAAATTGAAAATTGACAATAAGAAGACCAAACCTTGAATTCAATCCCCTGTGGAGTCAATGCCGCATAAACAGAGGGAAAAGACTCTTCTGTTTTTCCGATATTAATCCCCCAAAGAATGTTCTCATTAAAACCATCTTCCAAATATAATGGTTGATAAACCCCATTCGTAATATTGGATGGAAGATTAAGAACCATTCCCACATAACCCCTCTCAAGGCCAACAAGTTTTGACGAGTCTGAACAGAAAATTGTTCCTTGGTTGTTCCTCGTTTTTTTCAAACCATATCCGAAATAATCAAAATCAAGAGTATAATCATCCCAAGCGGTGTCAAAAAATCCGCTATAACGCATATGAACGTTATTCCCTATGGATGGACTAACAATAGCATTCATATCCCTGAAATCGCTATAATAGTTAATTACAGGATTTATAATCTCGGCAGATGATGTACTTGTTGAGGAACTAGAAATTGAGGAACCAGAAGTTGATAAACTACTATCACTACTATAATTACTAGAACTAGACTCAAGAATCTCGGCAGATGATGTACTTGTTGAGGAACTAGAAATTGAGGAACCAGAAGTTGATAAACTACTATCACTACTATAATTACTAGAACTAGACTCAAGATCGCAAATGATCGTACCAATAGGTAATGCCCCACCCGAACTGGCCCATGTTCCATCACAAACCGAATTCCAATCCCATTCGACACATCCAGATGAGCAATCATAAATATGACTTCCGGTTACATATGAATAAAGAAACCATCCGTTTATATCTTCGCCAATAAAATAAATAGGGTTGTCGTCTTTTACCCATTTAAACATTCCGTTAGGCTCGGTATTGGTATAACGACCATTAACATTAGGATTACCAAATCCAGACACTATAAAATGTGTATATTGCCACGGATACATTTAACCATCCTATCTATTTAATAAAGCCTTCTCCATGTATTTCTTTTGGATTGGGCCATGAAGCTTTGTTCTCTGGATTAGTTGCCTTAAATCTATCTACAAACGATATCTGATCTTTAACCGTCCAAGATATATTGAATAAAACTTGAATTTTTTTAGAGTTTTCTTCCAAAGTAGTCCTTAGTTGACTAGCCTGATATCCCATCCAGAATGAACTACCTCGACACTAAAGATGTCGAGGTTTCCTGCTTCGCTGATTGAACTTGCAATGGGTTTGTTGCCAAACCCATTGCAGAGGTTATAATCTCCACAGGCTTAACTTCCCTAGATTCCCTAGGTACTAATTGCTTTAATCCTTCTTTTTCTATGTTAATAGCAGAATTAATATCTCTATCAATCTTGCAATCGCAAGATTGACAAACATATGTCCTAACCTTTTCTTCCATTTTCTGCTTATTACCACATCTACTACAAATTTGAGTAGAAGGATAGTATTTTTCAACTACTATAGGTGTTACGGCTTTACGTTGTAAAGCCGAAATGATTCCTCCTATAGCACTAAATTGTATTTTTTTACCATGACCATTCTTTTTCCAATCCTCAATACTTTCGTCTTGGAAAACAATGGTCTTATAGTTTTTCGCCAACTTACTAACTATTTGATTTTTAGTTTCTTTTCTTTTGTTACTTAGATTATTATAAGCTTTTTCTCGTTTTGCTAGAATCTTATATCTATTCTTAGATCCTTTTTTAGACCTAGCAAATGCTTGGTCTAATTGCCTAACTCTTGCACTAATAGGAACCTGATATTCTATTTTTTCTCCATTACTTAAAGTTAGTTGAGTAGTACATCCGAAATCAATCCCAATGGATTGATTCGGAGGATTCAAAACTTCTTTAGTAACAAAGATAGTTATCTTAACATAGTAGTCCTTGCCAATCTTAACCAGATTGGCATTTCCCACCTCATATTCTTTAGGTAACTGGTTAAGACCATTAACTTTCAATGGTCTTTTTATTCCTTGAATTTTAATTCTCTTAGAATTTTTTAGTATTGTGAAGGTATTATTATGTTGTTTTAGTGGAATACAATTTATTTCACTTTTGAATTTTAGTTTACCTATTTTTCTTCCTGTGCTTTTCAACGCTTTCAGCGTTGACATGGCACTAAATATTCTAGTTTGAATACCTTGTTTCATTTGAGAACTAATGTTATTTAGATTTCTATTTTCAAATTTATCTAGTACTTTAACATTAACTTCGTTAGTTTTAGTATCAAATTTAGCAATATCTTCAGAAGCAAGAATAGCATTATACAACCATTTTCCTTCAAGGAAAAGGTTGTGGAGAGTATCTTTGGTAGTCTTAGAAAGAGAGGAAGAATCTACTTTGCATTCAATGACCTTGCAGGTCATTGAACTGCGTCTATCCTTAGTTTGGAGTAAGGTTTTTTTGATTCTAGATTTCTTGCTATTATTCATACTTCTATATTTACAGAGTAATGGGATAGAATCCTTTATTTATTTTCAAGTATTTTCTTGTATTACAGGACTAATGATGTATAATATTAGCAAATAGGAGAGGCTCATCCTTACCCATAGGCTAAAGACCTATGGGCTTTCGGACTCGCATCAGTAAAAATGCAGCTATGGTTCCTAATTCAGCCAACTTAAAAACAATCTTTGTTTTATTATAATCTAGTGTGTCCATAAAATCTCCTTTTTAACTTAACTATAATCGAAAAATATCTTATAAGCTCCATTACCTGCCCCCGATAAAGAAGCACCTACTTCTACATCCAAATAAATATAGTTTGATAGAGTAGATGATCGCATACCAATACTGACATTATTATCATCGGTTGATATTCCTGTTCCATTCAATCCCGGAAAATGTCTAGTTAACGGACTTGATGCTTTCCCCGAATCAAAAGACGTTGTATCTTCTATCCCAAAACTACCATTTGAAGAACTTCCATCAGTTCCTATATCAATAGGACTCTCGTTAACGGAAATACCTGCATTGGCAATTAAGCCAAGTTTTGCATTCCCAACAATCGAAACTTCTCCAAATGCAATATCGATTACTTTCACACGGCTATGCGTCCCCGCTGTAACCCTACCAAATTTAGTGGTTGTTATGTTACTTAACAGGGCTCCAGACTCAGGGTTATATTCTCTTATTGTAATTGTAGGTGCCATTATTTTACTCCTTTTCTAATGATTAACATTCTTATCTTGGTACTATAAATTCTTTTGTTTGTATTTCTCCCCAACCATATTCTGCATCATATACCTGTATATTAACGAAGTAAGTTTCTCCGGGAATCAAATTGTTTCCACCACCATAATAAATGGAATTCAAATTGGTCTCAATAACTCCAGAATCCCACATATCGCTCAAATATCGCTGAGATCCAACAAATACCCTTATTTTACTTACATCGGTATATTGATCTATCAGGTCTTTCCTTACTGCCATACAGGTCAAATAAGTTGATCCTATCGCTATATCCAAAAGACCATGAAACGTTTCTGTTGCTATATCAAAAAATCCCATGGAACCACGTCTCAATGTCACGATAACCTGCTGCTTATATTCCGAATAATCTATCCCAATGGCCGTATCATTAACCATAGTTGTAGTTGTTGTCGTCGTTTGCGCTTCATCCGTAAGAGAAAAATTGGCAGGACTCATACTGGAATTTGCTGCCAAGTCCGTAGCCCCAATCCATGTTGCCTTAATTTTATAATCACTCCCATTTGTAAAATCTAGCGGCACTCTCCATTGATAGACTCCGGTATTATCGGTTTCAGCCACAATTAAGTAATACCATTGATCATTTTTATACAATTCCAGTTTAACCTTGTCTGTTCTCGATTCCGTAGACCTCCATATTGCGTTAAGCTCAGTCCCCCTTTGTATAATTTCTCCACCTACCGGGTAATCCAGTTGCATCTTCGTGGTTACAACTGGGAGAGTGGTTGTAGTAGTTGTAGTCAACAGAACAGAAGAAGACCCGATAGCTTTTAAAATCTTTGTATTCAAGTTATAAACATAATTAACAATGTCATAACTTGTACTGGTATTTACTTCAACAAGCACATAAAAAAGACCTTGCGGACAATAATGGCAATATTTCACCATACCTGTAGAAATTATTTCATTAACTAGCATAGAATACAAGTTATTACTCAAAATCCTAATCAAATCATTATTGTCTCCCGAAAGAAGCAAGCAAATTTCTCCCGAAGATGCACAATCAAAGTCGGAAATATTATATCCTTTTACCTCATAAATAGACTCTTTAACCCCATTAACAAACTTCCACAAGATATTGGTTCCGGCAACAAAGTAACATCCATGATAATCAGACCATAGCATTTTAAATGGAGCATCAAATCCACTGTATTCCTGCAATATGACTTGAGTTAAAGGATTTCTGGATGTAATTTTTCCAGAATAAGATTGAGTTGTCCACAGTTCGTTATTTTTGGCCCATGCAAATATATCGTTGGTTGGATTAGGAGACTCCAATATGTTTACCGCTATGGTTCCACGATCTATGTAATCATTAATGTCATAGTTGGTAAGATTATCCATTTGGGTTATATAAGCAGAGCTATTAGAGGGATGGAATAATATATTATGAACCTTTGACGTTGTGTTGGTGGAATAAAATATTTCAGTAATTTCATCCTGTCCCGATGTCCCATATTCAACTTTGATTAATCTATTGTCTTCGGTTCCAGCCCACAAAGAGCCTAAAACTACTGTATCGTTATTAATTCCCAAAACATTCGAAAAAACATTCGTTGGAATTGCGCCCTGTCCTGAATTTTCAACCAACGTATTTGTCCAAGAAAATTTAGGCAAATTGTAAACCGATGTTGGAGTTTCAAAGCCATATCTTTCTTTTTGAGAACGCAAACTGAAATCCTTAATACCGCTATTATCCTTGGAAATAATGTCCACATAAAACATAGGTTCATGTTTTATTTTTTCCGTATCGTCTTCAGGGACATAAGCCGAAGTGGAATAAGTTATGACATTAGATACGGCATTCCCTATCAAAAGATCATAGTCAAAATACTGATTGGTAGCCGTATCAATTTCGAAAGACAATTGAGAGTTGACAGAGATTCCCGGTTCAGCAAAAAAGCTAAAAGGCATCAAATTGTTGTGCTCCTGATAGACCGACGAAGCATAAATATCTCTAGATTGAATTGTCATTTTCTATCCTATAACGGAACATAAGCCTGATCCAATATTCTGTTGTTATCTCTAAATATCTGAACTATAAACCAATTACCATCCGTTTTTTGAGCAACCACATAAGCATATCCGGTACTATATTCAACTTCAACACTTCTGGTATTGGAATAAGTCGTACTCAAATCAAAACTATTAACTTGATGATTTCTTAAATCTGCCATATAAACAATAGATTGTGCTACCCACCAAACTCTCCATCTTACGTGATCATAAACCATTGAGGAAGGCAAGGGTAGATTTTTTACATATTGGCTACTCCATATAATATCAGTACTGGGATAACCTAAAATATCTAGATAAGAGAAATATTCCTGTAAAACTCCTGTTTGATTATAGTAGTAAACTGTTCCTGTATTAATCCCCGTAAATGTTTTTATAAAAATTCCACCTAAATTAATCTCCGGAACAATAGAATGCGGGAGTATTAACCCTTTTATAGACAAATCATATCGATATTGTCCGGCATCCAATTTTACAACGCTAAAATTACCCGCATCTGCCACCCACAATTTAAGTCTGGCAAAATCATATCGGGCATCTAAGGGGAACGAAAGACTTCCATACCCGCTAAATTCCTTATACGTTTTAATTTCATAGCTTGGGTTGTTGGGCGATTGAGGATAAACTATAATTTGTCCGTTGTTCATCAAGGGCTCAGTAACCACAAAATAACCTTCTGATTGATGGATATTAACTGACTGAACATCTACTCCGTTCAAGGAAACAGATCGATAAGAAATTTTAACTTGATCTTTCAAATTTACAGAATCTATAGTAATGCTCATAATATTCCTACTAATCATTCAAACTACTGGAGCTACTTGAATTTGAACTTGAATCTATGCTTGAACTACTGGAACTACTCGAACTTGAATCTATGCTTGAACTACTCGAACTACTCGAACTTGAATCTACACTCGAACTAGAACTGCTTGAATCTATACTCGAACTACTAGAACTGGTGAAACAATCAGGGTCTTCATTATCGCTTATCGTTTCAACCACTTTTTTCAGGCTTTCTCTTAATATATCGCCCACCCTGTTTGTTTGAGTACAAAGAATTTCGGTTCCAACCAATGCGCCATAAACATCGCTTTTCCAAGGAGCTAAAAACAATCGGTTGTCATTATACACTACCAAATCAGGCTCCGAAATTTCAAATCCATCTATATCTGATTGCTCAAAAAAATAAACATCTCCTGTGTTATTTGAAAAAACCATTTTTATGTAATTTTCATATAGCCTGAGTTTTGCGTTTTTCAATACAAACCCATCAATGCAACCCTCCATGTCAATTTCTTCTGTATCCCAAGATATTCCGTTAAAGTAAAAATATCTATTTTCCAATCCACCGGCAAAAATTATTGGGATATTCATCGAATCAAGTATTATCCCAATAGAGCTAAATCCATTAACAATGTAATTTGAAGTTTGTATGGTCAGACTACCCAATCTTACCGTTTCGCTCCCGTTAAGAAAAGCAGTTGTCCCATCGCTTTTTTGCGCTATATATTTAACCGATGTTCCCGTATTATCACTCTCTACCCATGCAATAGCTAAAACGCCTTCTCCGCTTTCAGAATAACCATCGATATCAAAATCAATTATGGTACTAGTTCCCGGTGTATAGGACAATATTTGAAAATCATCAAAACTCCATACTTGGGTGTTAATATCTATGAAATTCCACATTATTTGAGTTGAACTATGGCAGTAAGTAATACCAATATTTTCTCCACAAGATATTATTTTAATGGATGCAATATCGAGAATGGAAACGCTTATTTCTCCCAACAGTTGCCATAAATCGTTGGTTACGGAATAAACATGCATAAGGTCGGAAGTATCATAAGTAATAACAAAAAACGTGCTATAATCCAAGGAACTGCTAGACGAAGAACTTGAGCTACTTGACGAAGTTATTACTCCACTTTTGGCCTTTTCGATACCTATCCATAGAACGCTATAATTGACGTTTAACGAATTAGTAAGCCATTCCCCATGATAAGGCTCTGTAACGCTTAAAACGCTTCCTAAATCAATTGTGTTTAAAGAAAAGGCTATTTGTGGCCTATTGTCTCCGTCTAGGATAAGAGAGTTACAGGTATTGACTATTTCATCCTCAGATTTGCAAATAACAGGATAGGAATTATAGGCCCATTGTAAGCCATCCCAAAAGACATATTGCAACTCATTATGCCCTAGTTTTTCCTCTAAATAAGTTATATGGGGGAAGCCGTGATCATCAATTTGCATAGAAGGTGCAACTGATGAAAATCGAGTTCTAGACACATTGGGACTATTGGCTAATGGAACTAATCTCATAATCAATATATTTCTTTATTTTTGCTCTTAAACCCTTGACTGAGACGGTAATTGAATCGAAAATTTATTACAAAGATTATTCACGGATCTCTTAAAAATGCTTTTGTAATAGTTCCGTTCTTGCTCAATCAGTGGCCTGTTTTTTTCTATTTCTTTCATGGCTGTTTTAAAATTAATATCTTTGGGTAAATAGCCAATTATTTTTTGTTTTAGATCCTCGTCAAAAATAGTTTCAAGCATATATAGTTTATTGTAGACCATATACCATACTCCGGTTGGGTAGGGTGCAAAATCCCTAAATTTATGACCGATCTTAATGTCGGCATCTATTTTGCAAGATCCTCCAGCAAGCCATGTTTTCATACTAAGAAAAAATTCTGAACTCCCCCACATCTTCAAATTTTTTAATCCGTGTATATAAGTTAACCAAGACTTATGTGCAAAATAATTGGCCCCCAAAACACAAGGAATTTCATATTGTCCGCTACTTCTTTCTACTCTCCATTTTGGTTCTAAAACGGCTTCATGTGCAGGTCTTAATGGATCGGGATCGTGATCAACCATCAAGAAATTCGCCCCATAATATCTCTCTCTTGAAAGATGAATATTCATATTACCATATCCCAAACCTAAGCATTGTGTACACCATAGAGTTTGCGGATTGGGAATAACATCATTAAGAACAGAATCTAACCAACCATAGAAAAATCGCATATGGGCATCAATAACAAAAATAAAAGGGGTTTGAGCCAGATCAATGCCCATTTGACGGGAACCATCCACTCCTATTCGATTATGGTTTTTAATTACCTTTATTTCTGGCCGTTCTTTGATAACAGAAGATCTTTTACTATCATCATCTATGGCTATAATTTCAAAGTTCTTAACATTGGCTGTCTCATAAATACTATCAATGGTTTTCTGGGGCTCTTCTTCTTCATTCAAAAAAGGCACAACAATAGTTATGTCCTTCATATTCCATTATACACAAAATATGCTGAATTGTTATCGTAAGTAGATAAATGGATTTCTCATTTCCTACGCATACGAAGTGTTATTGGTTTTCGTTTATTATGCCGATCAACCCACCCCTGCAACTTAGCGTATTCGGCATCCATTTCGTCAACAGTAATCTCTCCTGTGGCGTATTGCGAATCTATCCACATCCGCTGTAGCTCAACATAACTATATGGAAAATAGTACCCGTCATACCCCTCAAAGACCCAAATAAGTTTTAGTGGAGCAACCGCCATACTTATCGGAGACATCTCTATATCACTTAGTGTCAATAACGCAGCCGTGTTTATCGGAAATACCTCTGTATCACTTAGTTCTAGGGGTGCGACCATGCTTATCGGAGATGCCTCTATATCGCTTAGCGTTAGTGGAGCAACCGCCATACTTATCGGAGATACCTCAAGTATGGCGTTGATGTATTTCACATCCGGCAGCTTAACGTGTTTTACAGTATTCGTAGACGAGGGATGGCGCAAGAATCCGAAATAATCGAATAGTCCAGCAGACGCATTAATACCGCAGACGCATACGCTAATTACCAACAAGTTGAATAATCTACATCGCATAAAATGAATCCCCTATTCTCCATTATAAGCTTTGACAAATTCTTTCATGCCATCCACACCAAGATAGCGAACCACTCGATTAAGAAAATCAGTGGTTGGTTCGACCATACCATCAAGTACCATTTTCTTTTCGGCAAGTACGGCGGCGGTCTTCGTTCCCCAGTCAGAAGGAATAGCAAGACCTAGGGCTGTTAAGGCTTCGCTAAATCCAACACCAGTATTTTCAGCAGTAATCAGTGCTATTGTTCTTGCCAACGCACTTGGTCCGATAATGCTCTTTCCTTCTTTGCGGAGCATGATCTTGTCCAATCTCTGAGCTATGGTATTAAGTTCTCTAAACTGTTCATCATAAGGAAGGTCCGCTGTCAGCACCTTATTTGCAGCATCAACTAATTTCCCCTGTTTAACGAGTGCTGCAATAATATTTCTTTGAGCGTCACTGCGAAATTGTCCTATGGGGAGATCAACGAGATACTTTTCGGAAGCCACCGCACATTCTTCCAACTTATCCTGCATCTTCAACGCAAAAAAGAGGATGTTCATCACTTCATGGCGTTCCTTTCCGGCAGGATAATCGGAAAGATATCTCTCAGCCACTGGTACTACCTCCGACCACTTATCTTGAGCGAATAGCCCGTACACGGCTGTCCACTCCGCTTCGGCTCGATGGGTTCCTGCTGTATAGTTGACGAGATATTTTTCAGCAGCCGCTACACACTCTGCGTGTTTGTTTTGGAGGCCCAAGGATTGCGTAATAGCCCAGTCCTCAGCGTCTCCCGCAACCGCCAACAATACACCATTCATCATAACCACCATAACCGCCATCACAATGCACATATATTTTTTCATGCCATCCCCCCTTTTTTTTTTAGTCTCCACCATCAAATCTGTTCTTCCTAACCGTGGCCCATTGAACGGGTATGATAGGTCTCCATATCACCCTATTTGCGACATCTCGTTCAAAATCTACGCCATCAAATCTGGTATAACTCCAAATCAAATTCGTGTTCGCTTCATACTGCCATACCATCGAATTGTTCGTCGTGACTCCCGTAAGTGTATTTGTTGAGGGATAAAAAATAACTTGCCCAACAATCGAATTCGTGTCCACTAATTGAGAGGCTATAGATACGTTACAAGTTCCCTGTATCCATTCACGGGCATCTGAGGCACCAGAATCGGTAAAGTAATATATGGCCCATCTATCATCGTTTAATCCGTTAGTCATTGAACTGATGTAATAGTAAACCAGATCTGCTCCTCCAACGCCAGTAAAATTATTTGTCGAACCCTTTAGTTCAAAATCTGTCCATTGATCTCCCAGCGGAATTATAAAAACAGGGTATATTTCTGGAACCGCAAGCACTTGATTACCATTGATCACAATATTACTTGGAGATAAAGAAACCACAGAAGATTCATTACTTACTATTATGGTTTCTTTAAAAACCATGAAGTTAGTTTGGATAATTGTTCCCGTAAATCCCGAACAACAACTTAGTATTAAAACCAAAAGTATTCCAATTGCTTTTTTAATTTTTACTTTTATCTCTTTCATGCACTCCTTATGTTTTTGTATAAATTGGTATATACCTCAAACCAGTATTATTAACCGAAATTAAAGCAAACCCAACATTGCTAAACGTTCCTACCGTTTCGAAATTCCCAATTATGTTGGTTCGGCAGCTAGCTACATTATCTCCAGTAAATATTTCTATGTAATATGGTGTCGCATTAATTATTATACAAATAAAACCATTAGAAACTGTTGTTGTACTATTTGTCTCTCCCCAAAAAATTCTATTTTCATCATAAGATTGCCCAGTTGTATCGCCATTAAAAAGAGTTATATAGTTATTCTGTTCTAGTCCCCCGTTTATCCTGCAAGACAAATTGGCATCGGAAGTAAACACTATATCATTGCGAATAGTAGTAGTGATAGAGATAATATTATTAGGACAATCAAAACTGCTGGAAGAACTTGAACTACTTTCACTACTTATAGAAGAACTACTAGAACTACTTTCTGAACTCATACTACTAGAGCTAGAACTGCTTTCACTTGATAGAGAAGAACTACTAGAAGAACTA
>Ga0247842_10001103_pt1 | contig 48050 bp, 28 predicted proteins | sample LaCruzMarch2015__3_FD_192411 | JGI IMG/M metagenome (GOLD analysis project Ga0247842, IMG submission 192411) | Freshwater microbial communities from meromictic Lake La Cruz, Castile-La Mancha, Spain - LaCruzMarch2015_19m | ecosystem: Environmental > Aquatic > Freshwater > Lake | place: Spain...
CGGTTCGCGTCCTTTCGGAGCGCACATCGTTGTCGAATTGCGCGATAGCAGCAATCATATTCTTTGTCAGTTTTCCGGCAGGGCTATCGTCAACGTTCTCGGTCGCGGATTTGACATCAATGCCGAGCTTACTGAAAGAAGAAAGCAATCCGGTATAATCAATCATATTGCGGGCGAGACGGTCGAGCTTGTAAACGATGATAGCGTTGACTTCTCTATGATGCTTTGAGATAAAATCCAAGAGTTTCTTTAGTTGCGTCCGGTCGGTTGTCTTTGCGGATTCGCCTTCTTCAATGAAGACCCGGACGACCTCATACCCGAGTTTTCGTGCATACTCTTTGCAGATGCGTTCCTGCGAATCGAGACTATGACCGAATTCGGCTTGGTCTTTACTCGATACTCTGGTGTATATAATAGCTTTCATCGTTGAGTTATGAAGATTGATTCTTGAACTGTGTGGTTATTAGCTGTTTTCCTCGTTTCATAAAATCCTCGACTAAAATTCCTGCGAGTTGATATAACGAATCTCGCATTTGTTCAATCTCTTCGTCGGTATATTCTCCCGCCGGTATATATTTCTTACACTGTTCAACGGAGAGCATAGAGGGCTCCTCTTAAAACGCAGAGCCCGATTCGTTATCGATACCCTCCGTGAACGGTTAAATAAAAAAGTAAGAGCCTGAGTTGTTCTCAGTGTTCTAAACTTTTATACTTGCTTCTTGTATCAGGGCGACTTTCTGCCCCCTGTCTGTTATTACTGTTACGCTTTGGTAATTCTGTTTATTTATTAAGTCAATGACATCCTTATCGGTGAATTTCCCGCTTTCTCTGTGTTTCATTTTGATAATTATTTCGTCGTTATTGTTCTGCTTGATAGTGATTTCTTCGTAGGTTTTATTTCTAATTACGTCTACAATTTTTTGTTCTTGCGAAGATGGAGCGTGGAAACGTTTGAGCACTACATCGCTCATTGACGTCTTTTCATTCACGGATATCGTTTGATTTGAAAGACCGGCTATTTTTTGAACGTAAGAGAAGAAGGGAAGTATTAAGAGTGGAGAATCAGCTTTTCGGATTGCCTGATAATCTACCATTGTTTTTGCTTCGGTTCCGAAAACTATGAGGGGTTCTTTCTTAAAATCTATAAGCAGGGCTATTCTGTTCCCGCTCTGCGCCTTTAAATAATAATATTCTAACTCTAATACTTTTATCGTTGTCGGTTTTACGAGTTGGGTAAAGGTTGTGTGCGAGACCTTGTTGATAATGACCTTAATATCATCAATTGGCATATTAAATTTTCTCAAGTCAGTAATAAGCAGAAGCTTAATGATATCAATATACGAAAATTTTCGCCAACCGGCATCTCTATCTTCTCTTGAATCAGAGACTAATTCGTCATCGCACCAAAGATTGATTTTGCGGTAGGTAATATCATCGATAATATTCTCGACCCTTTTTAGGGTTAGAAAAGGTTTATGAAGGAGTGGATAAAGCTCTTGAGCTATGCTGTAATCACTCGATTCGTAGTAAATGTAATGCCGTCGTGCATTATTCCAATCATATTCCATAGCAATATCTCCTATTTTCTAAATTATACACGCGTGTATAATTTTGTCAAGCGATAATTTTATGCAGGTAGTTGAAAATAAAGAGGGAATAGATTGTTGAAAAGGAGCTATCTAAAATTTATAAGTAGCTTTTACTGTAAGCGCTTCTTCGTCAATAAAGCGACCCTGAAGGTCAATAGAAAATGCCTTTATCGGAGTTATGGCACAACCAACAAATATTCCAACTACAGTTTTACTGCTATTGGCTCGGTCTCCGCTAAATTCCCTGAAATCAGAATATTTAATACCACCATAGGGCATAAAATACTTAAATTTCTTGGCTGCTCCAAAAGCAACCTGCCATTCCTGCCAATCAACCAGAAATTTTGGTTCTGTATGAGAGCTGCCATAATAACCGCCATCATAAACAGAAGGAGAAGAAGGAGAAAGCGATTGATAATTGCTATTGTAATCAATATTGTTTACTGCTCTGTATTTCCCATCAGCAAAAAATTTAATACCGTAATTCTTCCATTCATAAATAGGCACACTTACTCCTGCTCCCCAAGTAAGCTTATCCTTAGGTTTAATGCTATCGCCTTCCTCGCCTTTGGATTCTAAATTCTCTGCTTTTCCAAAAATCCCATAAATATCAAATCTTTTAATAACTGTTAGAATTATCTTGCTGGTATAAAATTGACCTCTTACTTTTGACGTGCCACTACCCCACCAATCTGCTAAATCTAACTTTCTTGAACTCAAAAAATCTGCTTCAGCAGCTATTGATAATCCTATGCCTAATTCTTTATCATTAAGGATATTTCCTTTTAGACCAAGAATTTCTGTAGGCACATCCACTGGAGCCGCATAAAGCAATCCGTTCATAATAAGATATGAAGTAACGAATAGTATAAGGAATTTATACATAATATCCTCCTATGTTTTTGTAGACTATCGTATGTAGATGAATAGGCTACAGTATGAGATTATAACTCCTATGGAAAGACAAAGCAAGACTAAAAAATTCAGGCAGGAGTTTGGAATGGCTATTAGAAGAAGACGCCATAAATTGAATCTTTCCCAGGAAGATTTTGCTGATATGGCGGAGATTCATCGAACTTATGTAAGCAAAATCGAATTGGGCAAGGTAGATGTGGGGATTGGTGTTGCATACAGGATAGCCATAGCTTTAAATCTATCGTTAAGCGTTCTCGCGAAAGAAACCGAAAGTAATTTGTAGTTTGAATCCTCCAGAGTAAAATCACCTTAATATCATATATTATAATTCTATATATTGGTCTTCCTGCTATAACCCTACTAAAGTAGTTCAAATCATAAGAAGCAATATCTGATTCTGCGATGTCTCTTAGATTTTTGCCTTTTTTGCATACCTTGATTTTGCCCTAACTTCTTATCGCGTTTCATCTTCTGTTAAAATTTACTCTTATGTTCCGTTTTGCTGGTTTTTATCTTGCTACCATAAAATTTCCTTATTGACTTGATGTCCATATCTGATATAATCGGTTTAATTATTTATGGTTAAACGACGCTGTAAAGTTCGTTAAATTGATATAGTTCTCCTAATTCGACTACTATTCTATTCCAATTGTTTTCGATTAGGGCTATTAAGTTATCAACCGAGTCCTGCGGCGCAGCCGCAGGGCCGGTTGGGGCTGTCAACTTTTGTGTTCTTGCCTGTCGTGGACAGGCGTAAGTTATGCGTCTATTAAATATTGCTTGCATTTTGTGAAGCTTTATAATAAAATTTAAAATAAGCAACAAGGAGGAATGAATGCGTGAACATTTAGGTTTCTTAAAGGTTTCCAGTGCAGTGGTTAAGGTAGCTGCCTGGATTTTTTTATTCCTGGGGCTTTTAGGCGGAGTTTCCCTGCTTTTAGGCGCAGTACCGGGTAATCCCCGTTGGATGGGGGCCATTATCCTTGCTTTTTATGTTTTTGTTTTTTTCTTTTTATTTCTTACTGCGAAAATAGCTGATCTTCTGGTTAAGATCATAAACGAAATCAAGTCGGTTTGATAAGGAAGTTTGAGCTTAAGTATTAATTCTCAAGGAGGTTAAGCATGAGACGGAATTTCATCTTTTGTGTTATTTTAGGTCTAATTTTTATAGGAGTCCTGGGGTGTGATAAAATAAAGATTCCTGTCTCAAAAAAAACAGCGGTAGCGGAAGTAAAAGCCGTGCCGGTTACCCCTCAGGTTAAAGGCGCAATCGTCGCTAGGGTAAATAATATCCCTATTGGCTTAGAGGATTTTAACCAGGAGGTTGAGATTTACAATGCCAATGTCCCCGAAGATAGGCCTGAATTAAAAATTACTACAAGGGAACAGAAGGTTAGTTACTTGAAAAATGAAGTCGTGCGCAGGACATTGCTCTATCAAAATGCTTTGGATAAAGGCTTGGATCGGAATGAGGAAGTTTTGACGGCGTTAGATAAAACCAAGATGCAGCTTTTAGTAATGGAATTAGTTAAGCAGGTTTCGCAAAAAGTAGACGTTTCTTCCAAGGAGATTGAAGATTATTATAATACTTACAAAGAACAATTAAAAGAACCGGAAGAGCGCCAGGTTAGGGAAATAGTTTCTTCCAGCGAGCAGGAAGCCAGGGATGTATTGATTCAGCTTCTGCAGGGAGGGGATTTCGCTACTTTAGCCGGGACTAATTCTAAATCATCCAGCGCTAAAGATGGCGGTGATCTGGGATTTGTTAAACTAGGTGGAAAATCTCCGCAGTTTGATTCCGTGGTTTTTTCTGATTCTTTGGAAGTTGGTAAAATAAGCAGTATCTTCAAGACTCCCGATGGCTACTCTATAATTAAATTAGAAGGTAAGCGCGGAGGTAAGCAAAAACCTTTATCTGAGATGTGGGATGATATTAAGAAAGGGCTTATCTTTTTGAAACAGCAGCAGGCTATTGAAGAGACGATCGGAAAACTTTCGCGCGACGCTAAAATAGATATTTATGAAGGAGAGATAAAATAATGGCCATAGAAAAGCAAAAGCTTATTTTAATAAGCGGAGTAGTGCTAGGCATAGTGGCAATTCTAATGACTAAAATATATTTAGATCAGCAACGGCAAGAGGCTGATGCTCAAGCAAAGAAATCGCTTGTTAAAATGCAGGCCAACCAGACTGTAGTTTTGGTAGCTAAGCATGATATCCCCAGTGGTTCAGTTATTGAATCCCATATGATTGATAGTTCAATTGTGCCTAATCAATTTATCCAGCCTCAGGTAGCTACTTCTATAGATAGAGTTTTGGGGATGGTTAGCCTGGCTCCAATTTCTAAAGGTGAACAGATAAGCCTGTCTAAACTTTCTAAGGCCCGGAAAGAGAGCGGAGGAGGAAGTAGCTTGGCCGGAAACACTCCTGCTGGTAAAAGAGCAATTTCTATTTCCGTAGATAATATTGCCTCTGTATCCGGCATGGTTATGCCCGGAGATTATGTTGATGTGATTGCTACATTGCAGGTTCCTGTACAGGGCCCGGATGGCCAGATGTCAAGTCAGGTGGCTGTAGTACCTTTGTTTCAGAATGTTTTAGTTTTAGCCGTAGGTCAGAATACAGGTTCTGTTGCTAAGACAGGAAGTCGGTATGAGGAAAAAGAAGTTTCCTCTTCCGGATTGATTACTCTTGCTCTGGGGCCGCAAGAAGCGAATCTTATTGCTTTTGTCCAAGAGCAGGGTAAAATGCGCCTGACCCTGCGTTCTCCGGCGGATGCTAATGTTGAACCGGTTGTTCCGGCCAGTTGGGATACCTTATTCCAATATATTATGCCTCAGCAGAAGCCTGCCGAGAAAAGCGCTGAAGTTAAAGAGGCTCCGATAGTCGAGCCTTCTGAGTATGTAGAAGTTTTCCGTGGATTAAATAAGGAAAAGGTTTCTTTGTCGAAATAGGCAAGAGAAGAAACTCTGTCAAAATAGAGGTAGAGACTTTATCAAAATAAACAGGCCAGAAGGCCGCAGCTTGGCCTTCCGATTGCCAAAGCCAAGGAGAAAAATGAGAAAGTTATTTTTTGGCCTATTATTTATTGTTACTTTTATAACCCTTCTGCCTTTTAAAGGGTATGTAGCCGACGGTGTTGAAGAAGAAATAAAACTTTATATGGGGCAAACTAAAGTTATTTCGGTAAGTTCTCCAAAGCGGGTGGCTGTTGGTAATCCTGCAATTGCCGATGTGGCTAATATTGGAAAAAGTGAACTCACGGTGGTCCCTAAGGCGGCAGGGAATACTACTCTTATTATTTGGGACAATTTTGGCGAGCAGGCTTATCGCTTAATGGTGTTTGCGGAAGATACCTCTGAACTTAAACGCCGCATAGACCATATGTTAAAGAAACTAAATTTACCGGATGTCTACACTAGCGCGGAGGATGAAGAGGGTAAAGTTGCGCTTTTGGGTATGGTTAAACGTGCGGCAGATAGGGAGCGTATTGCTACTGCATTAGGAGCGCTTAAAGATAAAATTATTGATTTAATAGTGGTAAAAGAAGAGGAAACAGTTGTAGAGATTGATGTGCAGGTAATTGAAGTTAATAGGGGTTCTCAGGATACTCTTGGTTTTACCTGGCCAAGTTCGCTGAATTTAACCGAAGTCGGCTCTCCTGGTATTTCCGAGGCTGGGACAACTTGGGGTAAATTATTTCACGTTGTTAACGTAACTAGGGACGCCTTTACTCTAAAACTGGATGCCTTGATCAGAGAAGGCAAGGCGCGTATCCTCTCTAGGCCGAGAGTTTCTTGTCAAAGCGGCAAAGAAGCCAAGCTTGTCGTCGGAGGGGAGGTTCCGGTTTTAAGCGGTTCAGTTACACCTGGTACGAGTGGTTCATCTTCGGTAGGCGCAACTACCGGAGGTTCTGTAGAGTATAAAGAATATGGTATTATTTTAAATGTCAGGCCAGCAATTGAAGATTCTGGTCGTATCCATCTTAACCTTGATGTTACTGTTAGTGAGGTTGGTGATGTAGTGAGTACGTCTTATGCGCTTGCATATAAAATGACTAAGCGCACAGCCACGACTGAGCTTTTTCTTGATGATGGGCAAACAATGGCCCTTGGAGGGTTAATTAAGAAAAAGTCTGTCGAAGAATTAAAAAGAGTGCCCTGGCTTTCGGATGTTCCGGTATTGGGTTTATTTTTTAGACAGAAGACTACTTCCCAGGGGTGGAATTCTGATCTATCCAAGGCGGATGACACAGAGTTATTCATTACTCTTACTCCGCGGGTAATTAATCAGAAGATGCCGTCAAAAGAATTAAGGCCATCAATTTCTGGTACGCCTGCGCTTAACGACGATGATATAAAGGATCCTGTTGTAAGGTACGCTAGAATCATCCAAAGGAAAATTCTTGAGAACCTCACTTATCCTATAGCGGCTAAAGAAGCAGGTTTTCAGGGTACGGTAAAATTAAGCCTCAAGCTTTCTGCGCAGGGAGACTTATTGGATTCAAAAGTAAAAGAGCCTTCCAGCTATCGCTTGCTCGATGAGAACGCGATAAGGATAGCGCAGAAGATTGTCCCCTATCCTCCGTTTCCTCCTACAATAAAAGAAGCTCAGCTTTGGGTAGATGTCCCTATAATCTATCAATTGGAATAAGATGGCCAAGGTAATAGCTATATTCAGCACTAAAGGCGGCGTAGGCAAGAGTTTAATCGCGGTTAATTTGGCTGTAACTCTGGCTAAAGAAGGCAAGAAGGTTTGCGCGATAGACTTAGATACGCAGGTAGTCGGGGATATGGCGCATATGCTTGGCATTAATCCCCAGAAGTGTATGGCGGATTTAATGAGCTTCTTAAAAAAACAGCCGCAGTTAACCAAGAAAACAGATTTTGTTATTAAGACCAAGCTTACCAACGTAGACTTCTTGGCCGGTGTATTAAAACCGCAACAATCCGGATATCTTTATCCGGATAAACTGGCGGAAGTATTTAATCTTTTTGATAAAGATTATGATTATATTATTGTTGATGTAGGCAAAAGTTTTAGCGATGTATTCCTCTCCGCGTTAAATCAGGCCAACCTGATTCTTTTAGTGGTTACTCCGGATGTACTCTCCATATATCAGACAAAATGGGCGTTAGATACTTTGCAGTTTTTGCATTTTCCTTTAAGCATGATTAAGCTTGTGCTTAATCGGGCGGAATCAGCCTCAAGCATAAGCTGGCAGGAGATTCGTGTCAGTTTGCCTATAGATATTATTGAAAGGGTCCCTTCCGAGGGTAGGTTAGTTAACCAGGCGGTTAATCAGGGGGTACCCTTAGTTATTGATTCTCCGCGTTCTAAAATCGCCTTAGCTATTACTAACCTAGCGCATACACTTATTGAAGATAAGGGGCTTTTTATAGAGAGAAGAAATCTTGATCAGATCAAGATTAAAGAATCAGCCCAGGAGAAATCCGGGCAGTTTTGGGTAGGTCAGGATTTAGAAGCGTCTGTGATTGAGCCTGATGCTGCTGAAGACAGGGATGAGATTTTGATCCTTAAACGCAGGATACATTCCCGTCTGATCGAAGGTATGAATATAAAAAGGTTGGATCTTAAGGTTTTTAGTGACCATAAAAAAACCAAGGAGTTGAGGGATAAGGCAGAGTTAACCGTGTCAAATCTTTTAGTTGAAGAAGCGGGGAGTTTTATTCCGTCTCAAGAAATAAGGCAGAAACTTATCAAGGAGATTCTGGATGAGGCACTGGGTTTGGGGGCTTTAGAGGATCTTCTAGCTGACCCGGATATCACTGATATTATGGTGAATAATAAAAATGAGATTTTTGTCGAGCGTTTTGGCAAGATTGAGTTGACCAGTAAAAAATTTATCTCTAATGAACAAGTCAGGACGATCATTGAGCGCATTATTGCTCCTATAGGAAGGCGTATTGATGAATCTGTGCCTATGGTTGATGCGCGCCTGGCTGATGGCTCGCGTGTAAATGCGATCATCTCTCCGCTTTCTTTAACCGGCCCTACTCTTACAATCAGGAAATTCCGTAAAGAAAGGTATAAAGCGGCTGACTTGGTGAACCTGGGAGCGCTTACCCAGGAGATGACGGATTTCATTAAAGCCTGTGTTTCTTGCCGTAAGAACATGATTGTTTCCGGTGGTACTGGCTCAGGAAAAACCACGGTGCTTAATGCCCTTTCAGAATATATACCTAATGATGAACGTATTGTTACTCTGGAGGATGCGGCTGAGTTAAAATTAAACCAGCAGCACTGGGTTAGGCTTGAGTCCCGCCCGCCGAATATAGAAGGCAAGGGTGCTGTTACTATAAGGGATCTTTTTCGCAATACCCTGCGTATGCGTCCGGATAGGATTATCGTCGGCGAATGCCGCGGGACCGAGTCTTTGGATATGCTTCAGGCAATGAACACCGGGCATGACGGCTCAATGACGACAATCCACGCTAACTCTACCTTTGATGTATTGTCACGGCTGGATTCGATGATTCTTATGTCCGGGATAGAATTGCCCGTAAGGGTTATTCGTGAAATGATTGCTTCTGCGGTTGATATAATTATCCACACTGCCAGGCTTTCTGACGGATCGCGTAAGATTACGGCTATTTCTGAGATTTCCGGGATGAAAGACGAATTGCATATTAACTTAAACGATATATTTATCTTTAAACAAAGCGGAGTAGATGCTAAAGGAAAAGTCTTGGGGTATTTTACCGCTACTGGCTATTTGCCTTCTTTCCTTGATGAGATCCGGATTCGCGGCGTTCAAATCTCCGACGACATTTTTAAGCCCTCCCACCCTTAAGCCAGGGTCAGGCACTAACCCAATCGGGGGTCGTCTTTAATCTTAAAGCTAAGGGTGTCCCCAAATGAACATAAAAATAACTAACCTATCTAAGAATCAAATATTGGCCGAAGACGTTATATTGTCAACCAGTTTTTTCAAGAGATTAAAAGGATTGTTAGGTTATAAGTCTATTGGGAAAAATCAAGCTATTATCCTGCGGCCTGCCAATTCAATACATACTTTTTTTATGCGTTTTCCCATTGACGTGTTGTTTGTTGACAGGAATAATATCGTGATAAAAACAGTTAGTAACATGGTGCCTTTCAGGGCTACCGCGATTTATTTTAAATCCCTTGTTGTTATTGAGCTACCCTCTGGAATGATCAGCACAACCCAAACCGCAGAAGGCGACTACTTACAAATCCAGTAAGGGTCAGGCACTGATCCAATCGTAAGGGTGTCTCCGTTTATTACTCGTATATATCAAATTGATTAATCAGGCAGTCTTTTTTTGTTCCGGATCTGCCATTCCAACTGCACCAACGGTATGCCATAGGTGATTTTGCTAAATTTGCTCTTACCGGATTAAATTCTACGTAGGTAATGCAATCTAAAAGGTATTTATCTTTTTGCACCAGCATATCCTTATATCTTCCTTGCCATAAGTGGCCCACCTTGTTATATTTTTCATTAAACCAAATTGTGTATGTTTGATTCAAACCTTGCATAATCTTTTGCAAGTCTTTCCCCATGTGTACTTTAATTATTAGATGGATATGATTTGGCATTAAGCAGTAGCCGTATAATTCAAACCGATATTTATACTTATAGTGTTTAAGCAAATCACAATATTTTGAGAAATCATTTTCGTCTAAGAATATCTTTTGTTTTTGATTTCCTCTAGCCATGACATGGTGTATCGAGTTATTTATAATTAATCTACTTGGTCTTGGCATATTTGTCACCTCCTAAATTAATAGACGAAAAGTAAACCAAAACCTAACAAAGAATTTGAAAAAAAGGGACACCCTTAGCTTTAAGATTAAAGACGACCCCCGATTGGGTTAGTGCCTGACCCTGGTTTGGGGTTGACAAAGGTTGGAATATGCGCTATATATTAGGTAAAGAAATGTCCAATCTGGAGGTCCTGTGGGTGTAGTTCATAAATTAAAACCAGAAATAGTCAATTTTATCCTCGATAATAAACAAGCTAACCCGTATTTAAGCTGTCGCAGTTTAACTGTACTGTTATTGGAAAAATTCCAAGTCGAAGTCTCTAAATCAAGCATAAATGCTATTTTTAAGCAAAACAACTTGAGTATGCCTGTGGGCAGGCGCCAGAAGCCAAAGAAAAAAAAGTTTAACATGCCTGTTTTGCCGGTTATTGAAAGCATCAAAATTATTACTCCGGATGAAGAATTTCAAAAACCCGTTTTAGAAGAGGAACCCAAAATTCAAGAAAAGGCCAAGGATGAAATTGTAGAAGAGCGTATCCAGGAGGCGGAGGGTTGGGCGGAAAAATTATTGGAAAAAGAACATGATCGGCTTGAACAGGAAAGGTTGGCCCGGGAGGTGCAGGAAAGAAAGGCTGAAAAAGATACAATTGAAGAGGATCTGTTGAGACTGCAAAAAATACAAGAGGAAGAAGACGTCAGGCAGAAAGAATTAGCAAGGCTTAAGCTTGAGGAAGAGGCCAGGTTTATAGGATTGCAGGAAGGGCCGGCTCAAGAAGAGGCGCAAAGGAAGGCAGGGGCTGAGCTTAAAGAAAAAGAGGCTTTGCGTAAAGCTGAAGAAGAGAAGATAAAGGAAGAGCAGTTGAGACTGCAAAAAATACAAGAGGAAGAAGGCGTCAGACAGAAAGAATTAGCAAGGCTTAAGCTTGAGGAAGAGGCCAGGTTAAAGGAAGAGCAAGAAAAGCTGGCTAGGGAGGCGGAATTAAAAGCAGAGCATGAGCGTTGGGCGCGGTTATCCGATGAGGAAGATAAAAAAAGAAAAGAAGCGCTTAAGGTTTCTCCGGTTGTCAAGGAAGGGGTTAATATAGAATCTTGTTCCGGATCGTCATTACCCAGAGAATGCACAGGAGTAGTATTGTTAAAAGCAATTGACCATTTGATAAGAGGGAGCGCTCAATTAAGCGAAGCTATCCAGAGAAGGTTAGGTTATCCGAAAGAAGAAGTAGGGGCTTTAACTCAGACTTTAATATTTCAGGATATTGTTGGCAATGAGCCGGGCGCCTTGAACGCTATAACGCGCAATGAAATAAGCGCCGATAAGTTATCGGGTTATTTTGCTCAACTTCAAGAGTTAAAAACCATGAAGCTTGATTTATCGCGGCTTTTGGCAAATATATTTACTGAGAGCCGGGGGATCAAAATGCATTTCATCGATGGAAGCGTAGTTTACCTTGATGCCCAGATGCATACGGTATGGCCTACCCCTTATATGCCTCATGACTTTTCTGCGACAGTCACTAGTGTAAAGGATTGCATAAACCGGTATTTTTTTAAAGACGGTAATCTCGTCTTATTTATGGCTCCCGGATATGATATCCCCACAAAAGAATTCTTTATACTACTGCGCAACTTTAATTCAAAGCATGAAACCGCAGACAACCTTATTTTATACGGTAATAAACTCGATGAATTAGAAAACATTGCTTTAAACCCGGAAGAAGACCACAATTTTTTGTTTGCTTTATGGCCTTGGCAATTTACCGCTTACCGGAAAGTGAAAAGAATTGGCGAGTTCAGCCCGCAGCGTATTGATTGTATGAATAAGGAATTTTATTTGGCAGAGATCGAAATTGAACTGGTGCAGCCGACGAGTATACAGTCCTTCTCGTTAAAAGGCTGCGCTATAAAATTAAGCTTGGCTGAGAAAATACGACTGGTAGTTTTGAGTACTGATGGATCCAGGAGCCTGGTTTCTCTGGCCAATGATTATCTTTGCCGTTGGCCTAACCTTGATGAAGGCCTCCATGATTTTAACCGTAAAATTGAATTGTTCAGCTGTACCGGAGAGTCGCAGCAAATTTTTGCCTACGAAGAGCTTCCGATAGGTAAAAGCGAGCCTGCCGATTTAAAATCTATTTTCTCCGGCTACTTGGAGGCTTTAGATGCTTATTTGAGGTGGCATTTTATGCCGTCCGGATATGAGAAAGCAGAACTTAGCCTTAGCAAAGAACGTTTTTACAGTCAGAAAGCACAGTTAATACAAGGTAAAGATAAACTACAGTACCTTTTTACTGTTAATCATGATTATGCCTATGCAAAAGAACTGGAATATATCTGTCGCAGGCTTAACGAAAGGGATATCCATGCTGATGACGGGCAGGTTATTTGTTTTGAAAGCGGTTTCAAATAAGCCCTAAATTAGCTTGATTAGCTTATTTTATAATGTTATATTTAAGTGTAGTTATTAAGAGAGGGTTTACTCTATAGACGGAGAGAAACGGCATGCATACGCCACGGATGCATAAAAAATTTCTTATTAGGCAGAGTCTCGTCGGATACGTTGTATTGTTCGATATGGCGGCTATGTATGTGGGAGCCCTTGCGCGCAAGGGCTTATTCTATTTCTAGGGGGTCATTTTTCTAATGTTGCAGGAGAGTTGTGATGAAACCCTTAAGATTCAGAAAAGGACAAAGTGTTATTGAGTACGCCATGTTGATTACTATCGTCGTTGCGGCTTTGATGGCGATGTCTGTATATATAATGCGTTTGATTAACGTAGGCTCTCAACAGACGCAGAAAGAGTTGAATTATTGTTGGAATAAATAATTTTAGGAGGTGAGAAAATGAGGGGATTCAGAAAAGGGCAAAGTACATTGGAGTACGTAATTATTTTGGCGGCTGTAGTAGGGGCGATTATTGCGGTTGCTGCGGCGTTGAAACCAAAACTGACCGGCACTTATGATTCGCTGGGCAATAAGATGCAGGAGAAAGTGAACGAAGTAAACTTTTAAGGAGGTGAATGAAATGTTGAGGTTAATGCGAAAAGGGCAGAGCACGGCGGAGTACGCAATTGTTATCGGCTTAGTTATTGCTGCGGCAGTAGCGATGCAGGTTTATGTAAAACGCAGCCTTCAGGCGAAAGTTAAAGACGCGGTAGACTATAATGATCCGGCAGCTACAATGCTATCCACAGGTCAATATGAACCGTATTATTTATCTTCTTCCGCAACGAGTACGCGCGATGAATCAACTACTGCAAATACTGCTGCCGGTGGAGGGGTTACAAAAACTACTACGGATGCGGCTACTAGGACTGGATCGCAAAGTATATCCGGGGTCGAATAAGATAGCAGTAAGATGATGAAAGGTAAGTTTGTGATTAAGTAATTTTTTAAGGAGGTGGAGGCTATGTTAAAGCATAGTTCACGAGGACAAAGTACATTGGAGTATGTTATTTTACTTGGTTTTGTAGTCGCGGCATTAATTGCAATGGGTGTTTATATGAAACGTGGTTTTCAGGGGAAGTTGAGGGAATCTACTGATCAGATTGGTGAGCAATATTCTGCCGGTAACACTACTTCAGAATATACTACTACTAGTAATATGACACAGACTGAATCTGTAAGTGGCGGTGGAGTTTCTTCGTCATCCTCAACGAGTAAGCAGAACAGGTCAGGCAGTGAAACAGTTAGTGCTTTAAGCGCGGAGTAATAGCTGCTTATTAATAGCGATGAGAGGTTTTGCAATGAGTAAAAAACGAGAAAAAGCACAGTCTATACTGGAATATGTTATTTTATTCGGGATCTTGACTGCGATGGTGGGGGTTACGCTAATTGCTGCTTCTTCTGGGCAATTGCAAAACACGCTTAAGGGCTATCTTGGAGGGGGTTAAAGTAAGGTCTTGATGAGCAGCAGAAGCAATTCTTAGGGGCGGGAAAGTGAAAAACAGGGCGCAGAGTATTATTGAATATGTGATAATTATAAGCGTGGTCGCAGCTGCGGTTGTTGCCATGCAGATTTATTTTAAGAGGGCAGTTAATGCCCGGCTTGAAGAGCTCAAGCAGGAGTATGTCCCTAAGGTGGCTACTCCGTAGCGGCGGCGGGGGAACGAGAAAAGCAGGTTAAATTTCTAAAAAGAATATGTTTATAAGAAGAAAAGGTCAAACAATTCAAGAATATGTTATATTATTGGCTTTGGTGGCTACTGCTTTTATCGCCATGCAGGCTTATATGAAGCGCGGCGTTCAAGGTAGGTTGCGGGATCTGGCGAATCAGATTAGTTCTAAACAATACGAGTCTAATGAAACAACTTCTAGCACTAATATAGCGCGGTCCGGGACTTCTAACGAACAGGAACATTTAGGTACTTATACAAATCAAGGTTCCGATACGACTACAACCAATTATGAATCAACTACCGTGGAGGAATAAAGAGCTGGTATGGGTAAAAAAGCCCAGGCATTATTAGAACTAGCGATGTTTGCAGGCCTTATGCTTATGGTTTTGCTGGCGGCACTGAGTTACCAAAGGAATCTGCGCGAACAAAAGTTGGCTGATGAAGATGTGTTTAATCAGACAAAATTAAAGGCCTTTAATCACAAATTCACTGAAAAAGATATAGACGGAGAAACCTTTGAATGCTCTGGTGCGATTGTCAGCTACAGTCTTAATGCTGACCGTCAGGCAACCCGAATTTTCCAGGGAGGCCAGCGCCGCACTGCTGCAAGTTCTACGTCCGTATATTATTCGAATGCTGAAGACCCGCCGAATTTAGAGTTTAATTATTACAATACTACTGATATCAGCAGCGGAGAAGAGGCGAAAAAGTTATACTATGACCGTCAGGGTGGAACCGAAGACCCGGAAGATGGCTTAAAGCTTTCTACGGCTGATTATTTTTGCGCAGTATATCCTATGCTTTCTACTATGGCGCAGGGCCTTTTTAATTTAAAAGATACTGGTAGCTGGTGGGCACAATGGGGGAGTTTCCTTGACTTTGCAATCCGCCTAGTTTGTTATTTATATCTTGCCGAACGCTTATATGAAGCTTTAGGTGAGATCGAGGAGTCGGAAGCAGAGAGGGACAGGCTTGAGCTCCAGGATGAAGAAATGGGTGAATGGGGCTGGAGAGTCTGTGATGAGATCCACGATGGCTCCTCGCTTGCCGGCAAGAAGTATATCAAAGAAATTACTGCTCAGGTATATGATATAGAAACCGAGGAGCCTAAGAGTATTAATTATTTTGAATCACAGAGCGCAAATTCAAGTACTCGTTTAGTAAGCATAGCTCATCAGGTTAAGCGTAAGATTTCAAGGCGTTATGATGTAACCGTACCTGATCCGACTATTCCTTTGGCCAGCCACACATTTGAAAAGCTCGGGGAAAAAGAAGTTACCGTAGATTTAAGCGGAGGACAAAGTGAGACCTGGAATTAAAGGCGATAGAGGAATTTTTCCGCAAAAAGCTCAAGTGATCTTAGAGGCAGTACTTGCTTTGGCTATGCTGGTGTTGTTTTTATTAGGGGCGATGGCTATTTTAAAGAGCGCGAATCAATAGAAAGGTTAGCGTATGAATATACTTTTTCATAAAATGCGCACAGGTAAAAAAGGGCAGATTATCGCTGTCTTGACCCTGGCGCTGGTTATTTTTATTATTGCCGCCTTCCTTGTGGTAAATTTAGGGAAAACCAAAATTCAGGATAACAAAGTTAAGAATGCAGCCCGGTCAGGAGTACTTGCCGGAGGTTCGTCTGCCTGTGTCATGCTTAACTCTATGGCCAATCTAAATGACCAGATGGTCCTGAATTTTGCAGGTTTTACTCTCATGATACAACTTCTATTAGTTGCTTGGATCATAGATTTTGTGAAAACTATTATCGTCGCATATGATGTCCTTATTGCGTATAACTGGGAAGCCGGAGTAGACCTTGATCTTGCGGTATTGACGCTCTGCTTGACCTCTTTGACTATGGCGCTCATGATTGAAGGCGCCACTAAAGTAGGCAACTCAATAAAAAAGATGATTGATGAAATAAACGATAAGCTTCCTAAAAATAGCCGTGATTCTGCCCGGCAATACGCTTTCTCAAACGTCGGGATAGATGAACCGAGGGTTCCATTTTCTAAATCCGGTTGTTCAGATGCCTGGTGCTATTCACTGATTGAGACAAAATTTGATGAGTTTATGCGCCTGCTTCCGGCAAAGAATAGAGCTGATATGAATTACGGCACCAGTGCCATAGATTTTGATTGGAACGATTCCCGCACCGAGCATATTGTAAACACTAAAATTGAAGTAACGGTTACGCCTGTGCAAAAGGTGCCTTTCCGCTTATTAGAATTCGGCGATGTAGCTAGTGAATCCGGAACGATTATTGATTATTTGAGTCAACAGGCTTTGGGCGTATTGGGGCCTCTTATAACGTGGGGTGTATATACTGCCGATATGATTATTGTCATGTGTTATTCAATTATGGTCTTAATGGTAGTTCTTGCTGTTTGTCTGGTTGTTGTTGCTGCGATTTGTACTATTTGGGCCATATCTTACTGGACTACCTGCTTTAGCTGCAGTTGGGCTTATTGTGCTTGTTGTTGGGCCTGTCCCTTAGGAGCATATTATACTTATGGTGCTATTATGGTATTAATTGCTGCAGCCGCTGCGGCTTCGTTAGCCCTTACTTCTCCCGAGGAAATACCTTGTTTTGTCTGGGAACAAAGGGAAGAACATCCCCTTCAAGTAGAAGTTACCAGGACTACTAACCCGTCAAGTATAAACTATGGTATATATACTACTGATTGGCCGGTTCAGAAGCAATCAGCATCCGGGATAGTTAAGGACGGGAGCATCTTTCCTCCCAACCAAAATTTTGATATTATACCAAATTTTTGATATAATATTCAAGAGCTAAAAGTTAAAGAAGAAAAGAAAGGAAATTTATGATGAAACAGAATGCTTTATGCGCAAGAATATTCTTTATTATTTCTTTTATTTTGTTTTTATCTGAAATTTCCTTTGCTGAAGTGCCTATTCCCTGGGGAGCAAAACTTATAAGGGATGATATAGCGGTTACCGGCAGCGGAGAGGAAAGAAGGGTAGCTTCTTATGAGACAAAGGCTAGTAAGCAGGAGTTGCTTAATTATTATCTTAAGGAGATGCCTGGCCGGGGCTATAGATTGTTCATGAATGGCGAGCAAAACCTTGTTTTCAGTAAAGCAGAAGAGCTGGTTATCGTGGTTGTGCCTTCATCCCAGGGTGGTAAAACCAATTTTATGGTTAGTACTGCCCCTATGAAAGCCCTTCCGGGTAAGGGCAATTCTTATAACTCAGGAGTTAACTGTGAGCCTATCCCTTCTGTTCCTGTGTATTCCGGGGCACGTTGCATGAGTTCAACACGTTTAAGATCAGGCGGCTCAAGCTCAACAGCGTATTCTATTGAAGACTCTGCTAGCCTGGTGCTTGATTTCTACCGTAGCCAGATGCCGCGATATGGCTGGCAGCTGGAAAAAGAAAGTAGCCTCGGAGATATTATGTCTAAGGCTACGCAGGGTCAACAGCAGGCGGAAATTACTCCGGACCAGCAGGTAGTGATGCGTAATTTTATCGGAAGTGCGCGCGGGATGTTTTTTATTAACCAAAAAGGAAACGGTTGTTTTGTGCAAGTGATGAATAATCCGACAAATAAAGAGGCGTCTATAGTTAGTATTATCTATGAAGATAAAACATCAAAACAATAAATTATCCCAGTCAACAATAGCCTATATAATATTTATTATTGTTTTAATCGGGGCCTTTTCGGCTATGATGCCTAAAATCCGACAGAGATCCCAGGCTTCCTATAAAGAATCTGCTGATGTTTTTGGCGAAGGAAGGCTTGGTTCTCCTTCAACCTCTGGCGGTGTTGCGCCTTTTGTATTTCCGGTTTTGCCCGGCAGCGGAACGGTTGAGGTTCCCACTCCACCTCCTATTGATAATCCTGAATGCGATCCGGATTATTTGAATTCTTTATTACAAGATGCATTAAGTAAACAGCAGAATTTTTCGGCTTTATCTCAAGAGGCAAGCGAAGCCAATTCAGCAGCAATCAAAGCGGAAGAAGAAGAGGAAGCGGCAAAAGAAGCGGCTCGGGTTGCCAAGGAAGAGGCAGTTCAGGCTCGGCAGGAAGCTACGGATGCTCGCCAAGCAGCTGATGCTAAACAGGGAGAGTGTAATAGTTGCAATAACGGAGAATGGTTCTATTGGGGATGGGGAAATTGTGAAGCTATCTGTGATGAGGCTGAAAGTTTAGCAGAAGAGGCTACTAGAAAAGAGAGCATAGCCACAGATAAAGAAAGAATAGCTGTTGAGAATGAGGCAGTATCCCAGCAGAAACAAGCAAAAGCTCGTGAATTAGAGGGGGTAGCAGTTGGAAAGACACAAGCAGCTGCACAGGCAGGGGAAGTAGCGACAGCAGCAGCGGAAGCTTTACAGAAGGCAAATGCAGATTGTCTTGGCGCATAGCATAGTAATGCCAGCATCAACACCAATAATTTAAAATAATGGAGAATTATGGTTTTATTGCTTAGTATTGTGATTTTGTGTTCAATTATTTTGTTATCTTTGAGCCTCTTGCCTTTTTTTATGCAAAAGATACAATCCTGGCAGCAAAAGCAGGAGGTTATAGTTGCTAAGGAAATGGATAAGATGTTCTATGACAAGAGTCCCAAGAGGATTGCTACGCTTTATTATATCCTTCCTATTCTTTTCGGGCTTAGTGGCATCCTCTTTTTACACTCGCCGTTTTTTATGATTTTCGGCGCGCTTATCGGGCTGGCCACGCCAAACCTTATTCTTAAGATGCGCTTTAAGCGCAGGGTTCAGAAATTCAATGATCAGCTTTTGGATTCTATCAATATGCTCACCAGCTGTTTAAAAGGCGGCTTAAGCTTGTTACAGGGGATTGAGGTATTGGTAGAAGAGATGCCTGCGCCAATTAGTCAGGAGTTAGGCTTGGTAGTAAGGGAAAATAAAATGGGTATTTCTTTGGAGGAGAGCCTTGTCCGGTTGAATAAGAGGATGAACCTTGAGGAACTTGGTTTGGTGGTTAACGCGCTCTTGGTTGCCCGCGAAACAGGCGGGGAGTTGACGAAGGTGTTTAGCCGCTTGAGTGTGACTATCAGGGATAACCATAAACTGAAAGAAAATATCAAAACGCTTACTTTGCAGGGGAGAATGCAAGGATATATTATGTCATTTTTGCCGATTATATTTGTTGCCTGGGTTCTTTCGGTTAATAAGCATCATTTTGATATTATGATGAGCAATGATTTAGGCAGGATGCTTTTGGTGGGAGCGGTGATATTGCAGATTTGCGGCATGTTTCTTATCAGGATGTTTAGTATAATTAAAATATAAATATGGATATTCTAATTTACCTTTTAATTATTTCTGCGGTTGTGTTAATTGCCTGGGCAATGGCTTCTTCCTGGCGAGTTTCAGCTATGCGCCTGAAGCAGGATAGTTTTATTGAGAAAACCAACAAACCGCTTTTTGATTTATCCAAGCTCCTTCCTACACGGGATATCCTTGAAAGAAGCGGGCTATTGGTTAAAATAAAGAATAAGATTGATGCTGCGCATGTCAATATTTCTCCGGTGGCGTTTTTTAATTTAAAGATAATTATTATGCTTACTTTTGTATTTTTAAGCATTATTGCTACCGGTAAAATTAATCCTATTTATATTTTAATTTCCCTAATAATAGGATATATTATCCCGGAAATTTATTTAAAACAAAAGCTTACCAAACGTAAAAACCTGATTTCGCGCCGGCTTCCGGAAACAGTGGATTTGCTAGGGCTTTGCATTGAGGCAGGCCTTGATTTTGTAAGCGCGGTTAAGTGGGTGATTGATAAAACACCGGGTACAGCGATGACCGAGGAATTGGCATTTGTGGTTGAAGAGATTAAATGGGGAAAGCCGCGTATCCAGGCTTTAAAAGACATGTCTCGCAGGCTGGATATCCCGGAAATGACCTCGTTTGTACAGACAATTATTCAGGCAGACCGCATGGGAACCCCGGTTGCCGAGGCTTTTACTATAATCTCAGAAGATGCCCGTGCCCAAAGGTTCCACCGCGGGCAAAGGATCGCCTTACAGGCGCCTATCAAAATACTCCTTCCCCTCATATTCTTCATTATGCCCGTAATCGGTATTGTAATTGGAGGGCCAATCTTGCTTCAGTTTATGCAGGGTGGCCTCACCGGCCTCAAATAATAAGTTTTAGGGGTTCTTCAGTTCCCTGGTTGTTGAAGTTGAGCTTAGAATAGCGGTTGCTATATTTTCAGCTAATAGCCTATTCCCATTTTCAGTGCAATGACCAAAATCGCCAGCGAACAAATCAATAAATAAATCTTTATAGGACATTTTTTTTAGGGCATTTTTAAAACTAAATTCATTGTCCACAAATATTATATTACTTTCTTTGTCAAATATACCCTTTAAATTTTCTATACTTCGCAGCGGGTATTGCACGCAGACCAATTTTATCTTATTTTCATCCAGGATGGCCTTTATCTTCTTATAGTTATTAATGGTTACCTCTGGATACCGCTGGCGCCTTAATTCACCTGCCTTGCGCAAGTAATCTTCGCTTAAGGCGGATTTTCCGATATCATGATATAGTATCGCAAAGCAATCAAACATCCGGGCCTCGCCAGTGCTCCATGTGTCATTATGTAACATAATACCTTTTTTTAGAATTTCCTCCGCTTCGTCGTAACGGCGCTGTTTTAAAAACATATAAAATAAATTAAGCGCAGCATCGCTATTTCTTGAATCTCGCGCCAGGATCATTTTTAATAGCCCTTCCAATTCTTTTGAATAAATTTGAGTTTCATCAAAACTCGTGAATACAGTGAAAAAGTAATTTAAATCCGGCGTATCATTAATCCCAGCTGTCTCGATTAACATCTTGTAGAAATGGAATACCTTTTTAAGCATTTCTTTTCTTTCCGCAGGGTTAGTGGATAATAAAGCTAAGCGAAAATATGCATCTATATCGTTGGGGTTAAGTTCAATAGCTTTCTTATATGTATGCCTTGCCGACTCTATTTGCCCCTGAGCTTCCAGTTCTCCTCCCAACCTAAGATAGGGAATATCAGGTTCAGTCTTCTTATCCCATATAGTATCCTCTGTGCCAATTTTATTTTTAATATGCACTAAAAGAAGTTGCGCTAACTTATAAACCTTCAAAGAGGTTAGGGATAATTTTGAAGAACGGTTGAATTCAGCGGGCATATGTATTCCGTTATCGTTAATACCGATCATTGCCACAACCATATCAGGATGGTACCTCTTTATATTTTTCTCCAGTTGTGAAGCGATCAAATTAGTATCCGCCGCAACTAATCCTTTATCTATTACGGAGAATTTTATACCTATGTTGGATTTATTTAAAACCTCCTCAAGAAAAGGGGGGTATTGGTTCTGCGTAGTAGATTCACCTATACACATTATACGATACGCTCCTTTATGTCCCAGCGCTAAGTCGTTCCTGTGTTTTTGTATCTGTAATAATGTAAATCCGCCCAAGCGTAACCCTATCTCCAAAAGAAGTAATGCTATAAATATTCCAAATAGGATAAGGATGACTTTCTGCCAGAATGAAGTCTTTATTGATCTACCCCCGTAAGTTGTGCTAGTTTATACTGCTTTTCTATATTATATTCTGTTTTTCAACTCCCTACAAGCACTTTTGCTTAACAAAATATATCAGAGATATTCCAGATTCAAATATATACACAATAGCTTGGATACGTGTTAGGAGATGTAGGACAGTCATATAGACCCAGGTAAGTAAATTAGCGAGACAGGGTATAAGCGAAACTATTGGGTGAATTTGGTGATTATGAATCTAGGTTGTTAACATAGATATTGTCCAATCTATTTGTAATCAGCTTTATTAATGTCCACTCTATCTAATTAATTGTCCAATCAACTTGGAGTAGTTTAGCTTGACCCAAAAGAAGTAAAATGAACAAGATTAGGTATAGGGTTAAATAGTTAAAGTCCACTGAAATGTTCGTTGGCTTAGGCTTGATGAATAGATTTGACCCCAAATTTAGCCCCAATTCTTAGTTTGATTTTGCCCATTTTTGGGAAAAGAAAGCGTTACCAAAAATAGCATATTTTATACTTGACAGCGACGATCTAAGTGTTATACTTTGCTTGTAAATTGAATAGGTTGAAAAGGTAAACTTAGAGTAATCTAAGGACACAAAGCCACGGGTCCTTAAGTCAAAAAGAAGTCCCAAGGATAGCCGGGTTGCCAATAGCGACGAGAGTTGGAATTGACAACTCGATTTTATTTCAATACTTAGTAAGTAATTTTAAAAACAGTTTATTAACTTATGGAAAAAGTAAAAGTGATAAGGTTAATAAAAAGTATTGGGGTAAGGGGAAAGATTTATTTTTTATCTAACACTATTAGGTAAAAGATGGATAAAATCCAGAAACAGACAGAAGGCCAGTTTGAGCAACCAAAAGCCAAGCCAGAATTTAAGTCTAGCTTCAAGGCCTGGATCCGTGTGGTTGCGTTTATTGTTGTAGCTGTCTTCCTGCCAGAACAAGTAGCTCAAGCAGTAGAATATGACTGGCGTGTACTTTGGAATAAGCCGGTAACAGGTAGCATCGCTCCTAGCTACCTGAAAGACCTCTCTAGTATTGATACTGCCTTAGCCATCCGTAATATTCTTAAAGATATAGCAAATAAACCCATAACTGCAATCAAGGTTTCGTCCAATCTGACTATAAACTTGGATAAGCCATTGAAAATGTCCAATCAGAAGATTGATGAGATCTTCCAATGGTTACAGGGGAGGCCTTGTGGTTCCAAGGCTTTGTTTGATTATTTAAATTATACCGGCTCAAAAGCAACTGAGCAGGATATTGCTATCCTGGCTTTGACTATCGATATTTTAAATGACGTGGTTAAACCGGAAGGCAATCCTGAAGTTATTAAAACTTCATTGTACGCCCTTTCTATGACTTCTGAATTCTTCGGTCAAAAACTTTATCCTGTAAAATTAGACTTAAATAACTTAAAAATAGATCCGACCCCATTTATTGCGCATGTTAATGGCGACCACTATGTTTTAGTTACTCGTATCAGCCAAGATAAGGTTTATTTTAGTGATAACCATAGAGAAGAGTTTTTGCCTAAAGAGAAATTTTTGAATGAGTTTACAGGTTATGCTTTAAGCAGTAAGCCGGTTTCAGCAATAAGCGATAGCCAGGCCAAGTCTGTTTTAGGCAGCGGCAGGGACCCTGGCCGGTATTCCAACAGCGTGAATTGGTCAAAATGGTCTAAGAATATGACCACGAGTATTATTACTAGTCTTGCTATGAATATGGTTAGTAGCTCTCTCTCTGGCGGTTGGAGGAATATTCCAAGCAATCTATATAATAACTTTGGGTCAAGTTTAGTCAGCGGTGTTAAGTCCATGGCCGTAAGCTACGCGGTGCAAAGCTATGTGCAAGGTGTGGCTGCGGAACATAATTGGTCGTCAAATAAGACCCAATTAATCGGTTCTGCTCTTGGTGGTCTTGCGGCAGGGATAAGTACTTCATTAAGCGAAATGAGTAATCCTAAGACTTCTTTTAAGTATGATAGAAGCCCTACTGGGATAGTTTCTAATATTGCGCTTGGTGGTTTGGTTACTGCTGTTAGTCAGGCGACTTCTACTAGGGTCTATCAATCTCTGTATAATGCAAATGATCCACGAACGAATGCCACTGCACAGATAGGTCAATTGGCAACAGGGTTACTGACTATGCAGGCAGGTAAAAGCCTGTTTCCCGGGGCATTTGGTATTACTATCCCATCTTCAACCGTATCTGGTTCATCTTCTTTTAGCTTGAGTAATCTATGGCAAAACAATCGTACAACAATCCTTTCAGGCGTAGGTGGGGCTGCTTTAGGAGCAGCTCTTTATGCTGATAATCGTGCTGCCGGTGCCCTGATTGGTGCTGGTGTAGGTGCAGGAGCAGGGTACTTGGCGAGCAACCATACTGTTGTTCTCCAAACTATTAAAGATAATGCCATGCCTATGCTTATCGGAGGAACTGTAGGAGCAGCTATGGGTGCTTTTACTGGTTCAAACGGTACAGAGCGAGCAGCATATGCTTTGGCCGGGTTTGGGTTAGGCGCTACCTCAGGACTATTGATCAAAAAATATGATTTTTCTGTAATGGGCGGGGTCAGCGGAGCTCTAGCCGGTTATATGTACGGCGGCGATGATACGAAAGATCGCTTACGTTATGCAGCTCTCGGATTTGCCGGCGGTTCAGCAGTAGGTGCCTTCGTCAATATTCTTGATAACGCGGAGAAAAAATCATATCTCAAGGCTGGAGAAGACAAGGGGTTAAAAGGGGATGAGCTAAATAAATTTGCCAATGATAGCTACAGGTTAGAAAGAGGCACAAGCTATGGTGACATTATGAAACACATCACCATAAAATCCGGCGCCATTTTATTAGAAGAAGGTTTCCGTGCCATGAAGTACGAAAAGGTTAAGAAAGAAGGAGAATCCCAGGGGTTAAAGGATGTTGCGTTGGATGATTATATTGGCGATAAAATGGGGAATTATGAAATATATTATTCCGGTCTAGGGGCGGGATATGAAGCTTTAGGTGTATCCGTTTCTAGCTATAGTAATGATAAATGGTATACCCTGCTTTCTAAGGGGCTTATGCAAGGCGCTCTTTCTATAGGAGTGGCTGCTGCGAGAAATCATCTTGTGAATGAATATGGCCTAGATCCGGTTACTGCTTCTAACGCTACGCTTTGGGTTAGCTCAGCGCTTAATGCAGGTCTGGAATCGATAAACTTCAATAAAAAATTCTACGATGAATTTGCCAAGAACCTCGGTGGAGCCACTAACAAGGCGTTGAATTTTGGCTGGGATACTAGTCATCCCAAGGATCAGGATGCCAAAAATGACCATATGTCTGATGTTATTACTTACAACAACTATGTTACAAAAATAGTAAATTTTGGCCAAAGAGCAGCGAATTCGGCAAATGGTGGCTTTGCTGTTGTTTATGGCCAACATCTCGCTGATAGCTTTCATTATGGTGCAGTAGAGAATATGCTAGGAGTAGTTAATCCTCTGATTAATTCAGTAATTAATAGGATAACATATAAAAAGCTTGATAACGTTAATGGTAAGTCAGGAATGGTCATCAACCAAATGCCAGCGGAGCTTAGGGGAGCTGTAAAGATAGAAATGCAAAATAATGAGTCAGTGTACTTAGATGCAACTGGTGCTTCTTTGGGGAGAATTCGAGAAGAGCAGGATGGGTCTGCTTCATTGATTAGCGCTGATGGTAAGACCAAAATGCGTTCTTTAACGAAATTTGAAACACTTCAAGACATCTTTTCTAAGCCGGGAGAAGCAGGGGCTCTGGGGGTCAACCAGTATATATTATTAGAAAATATTAGAAATCCTAAAGATTCTTCGGATACGGGTGTAGGTAATATTCGGGTTAATCGTTTTGGCGATGATAACGATTCATTTAAAATGTTTAGAGAGGGACGAATATATGATGTTATTGTTGGTGAAGGCCAGAAAATATCAGGGAAGTATTCTTTAGGACCATATACTGCGGCTGGGCAGTTCTGGAACATAGAAGCGCATGGCAAGTCGTTAAGTTTTCTTTCTGCAAACGCCAAGTTTTATTCTAACTATGGCCAAGACAATCAGCAAGTGATAGGCCACGTTTTAGGGGGGATGTTGGATAATCGCTCTCAAATAGGCGTGTTGAATAATATCGCTACTTATAATATTTCGTTTCCGGTTACTCCTTCGTCTAATACTTCTTCTCTTCCTACTCAAGGTATTTTAAACATAGGCGAAATTAAAGCCCCCACTGAAAAGATTCGGGAAGTTCAACAGGGTTCGCTATTTTCCTATGAAATTGGCGCCAAGCAAGAATTGAGCGCGACTTTTGATATTAATGCTGTAAGCAGTTTGCCAAAATCTGCATCGCTTTTTATTAGTGAGTTTACAAAAAAAGAAGGCAATCTTTCTCTTACGCTCGGATCTTATAATACAATGTTTAATAATTCAAGCCAGATAACCTTACGCCAGGTAGGCCGTTTGAACGATGCAGCTTATGAAGGCAAGAAGATTTATGAAACAGGAAAGACTTTTGGTGAGATAAATAATGGCGATGTAACGGTGAAGAACTTTCAGTTGCGCTCATTCGGAGAATTTAAAGCTAAATCCGAACTTTTAACACAGCTTAAAGATAGCGGCCTGATTTCTTTGACCAGTATTAAGGGCGAACAAGCAGGGCTGGGTAAAACGCTTGGCGCAAATCTAGATAGTTATTTATCAGGCCTTCAAAATAATTTGCCCTCTCAGTCCCAGATAACCCTTTTGAGCCAACAGGGAAGCGCAGCCGCTGGCAATCAGGGATATTATTCTTATTATAGTTGGATGGGGGCCCAGCCGTTAGCATGGTCTCAACCGGGTTCTTCAGATACAAACAAAGATTATCTTAGGCAGATGTATGCTGTAGGTATAGAAGAAGCAGGACCCGATAAGACAAAAATATTTTCTATCAATAAAACATTTGATGATGTAGGGAACGTAACCAGCCTGCACGCTGATTTTGGTCTAAAGTTTCTTGGGGCGACTAAAGCCAATGATACTGTATTGAAGTTTGAGAATTTAACAGTTACCGCTACCCCGAAGATCGTAGATGGTAATTATAATTCTCAGGTTGTATTTAAATTAGACGATAAAGGTAGCTTATTTCCGATAGCGGTAGGTAGTGCTACTTTTGATAAGCAGATTTTAATGGATCGCAATTTCTCCGGTTCCAATCAGCTATTAGATAATAATCAGAAAAAGACAGTGATAAATCTTATCGGAGAAGATAATTATAATAAGATAGGCTTTAATAAACAAGATGCTACTCAAGGAGAACTACAGAATGCAGGGGTTGCCGGCGCAGCCGGTTTTACCGGCAAGCTTTCATTCTTCCGCTCAGAGGATGCTGGCTGGCAGGATTTTACCTATAACAGTATCTTTAGAATCAATGGTGGAGAAGCAGTACCGATGTCTAAAGATTTAGGATTAAATTACGCCAGGTTTATTACTACTGAAGGTAGGTCTAAGGTTTTAGCGCTTAACGATGGCATAAATTTTTCTAGCGTTGAATATTATAAAGATGCTTCTAAACAAAGTGTGCCGAATTTTACGCTTTATAAGGATGCAGTAGGCAATATCTCGGATATGCACTTGTTGCCGGGGAGTATGAAAGATAGCGCAGTTAAGACACTGCTTCTTTCTGAAATAATTGATAATAATTTGGGTAATCTTGGCGCATGGAAGCAATTATCGCAGGCACAATCAGTTGGCGGATCTCTGCCCGAGCAATTCGCCAAGACGTTAGAACGGGAGTATTTTAGTAAGGATAATAACAGGATTATTCATATCACCGGCTCTATTAACGAGCAAGGTTATATTCAGAATGGAAATACAAATTTTGTAGAACAACTATCTGTTCCCAAAGCCGTAAAAGATAGAGAAATGGTTATACAAATTAACAAACAGCCTTTAGCCGGGGCGGATAATCCTTTTGATATTGGCGGCGATAGAGTTACCGGCACCGGTAGCATTATAGTGGAGAAGCTATCCCAGAAAGAAGAAGGCGTTTTTTCTGCTATTGGCAAGGGTACGACTTCTGCTTTGGTGCATGAAATTAATCTTGAAAGCCTGAATGTTCAAACTCGTAGCGCTAATGTTGGCGAATTCAAAAATATTAAGGAAACAGGATTTACAACTAGCAAGGGGTTGGTTTGGGACGACAAAGTATTACAGAATGACATATTCAAGACTGCTTTAGAGAAGGTTAATGCTAAAGAGGGAGTGGGAAGCAAGGATATACTGCCTTTGGCAATAGGTGAAGATAGCAGGAGAACGCAGCGCACCATCTCTTTTGCAATAGGTAAAGGCGAGGCGGATGAAAGCGGCAACAAGAAATTATTTGAGCTATATCAAGGCAAAATCGGCGGGGAAGGCTTATCCTACGGCCTTTGGAAAACTGGATTAGGAGATAAGGCGCTTTTTGAGACTGAAAGACTTAATAATGCTGATCTTAGGTTGCGTGTTGACAATCTGTATTTGGGGTATGAAGGTCAGGGCACATTTGAAAGCAGTGATTTTGGTTTGAAGGTACAACCTGTTGAAGCGCGTTCAGCGGTATGGGGTAGCATCAAATATAAAGGTACGGATATTACTCAGAATCTTAAAGTTAAAACTTTTGAGGGCTCTGGTGTAGTAAAGGTTTCCGGAGAAGTTCCTGTTGGCAAAGCAGGTTTTAACGCTAAGGCAGGTATTTATGCTGTTGCGGAGAAGCAGGCTTCTGTTCAGGATCAGGGTTTAAGTGAGGGGATTGCGAAAATAAACGCAGCAGCATCTCGCAAAGGAGCTCGAGGGTTGATTTATGATCTTTCCAAGGGAACGGTAAGCGGAGAATTTGGGGCTTTTGTTAATCCTTTAACAAGAGAAAACCAGCCGAATATGTTTGGCCTTGAGCAAAGGCTGGATTTATCTAATATTCAAATCGTTAATGCCAAAGGTAAGACCATGCGGCTTTATAGCCAGGCTGGAGAAAACATCCAGGTAGGTAATGGTTATATATTCTCAGGCGATGCAGCGGGAGGAAAGATTCAAGCACGAAATTTGACTGTTTATTTACCTGGCGCTTACGCAAAAAATCTTAACCTTAATAAGAAGGATGTAATTTTTGGCGCTAATAAACTTTCACTGCAGGTGTCTGCTCAAAGACTTACTATAGGTCTTTGGGGTGTCTCCGGTGCAAAAGGGAAATGGAACGACTGGAAGAATAATAAGATACTGGATGTTATAACATCCGCAATGCTGGATTCAGGATCGGTCAGCCTATTCGCAAATAATGGCCAATCTGTACTCTCAGTGATAAGTAAAACAGGAACTAAGCTTCTTTTTGTATCCGGCCAAGGAGTAGTTTTGCCTTTTAAGATTAAGGAAGGCGCACTTTCACTTCCAAGCTCCGAAATATTGACTATGTTTAATGGCGAAACTGGCGATTCAAAACAGGAGGCACCTAAATCTGATACAGGTAAAAACGCCATAAAATCAGCTATGTTTGTTCCGGATGCAAAAGGGGAGAAAGTTGTTTTGGCTTCAGATACCCTTGGTTTAACTTTAGCTAATACAAATAATGGGGCAGATTGGAATTTTGTTGCCTTTGCGCCTGGAGTACAGGGTTTTAGTTTTAAGGGATCCGGAGGAATGGGAGTAGTTGTTAATCCTAGCGGAAAAAATGAAGGGCACTTTGTTTATAGTGCTGATTATGGTTGGCAATCAGACGGAAAAGGCGGGTATAACTGGGGTTGGGGTGGTGTTAGGGAGATGGAGGCACAATCCGCACAAATACTTGCTGAACGTAGAAAAATCGCCCAACAAATTGGATATAGCATAGATGCTGCAAGCCTGATGAATGATGAAGCCTTGGTGCAAGCAGTATTGGATTATAACACCAAAAATCCGAACAATAGATTACAAAATATAATAGTCATGGTTAATCATAAAACCGGAGACAGAATCCTTATAACTCAGGATGATTCGCTTATTACAAAGGGTATCGGAAATAAAGCCCGGGATGGCGTATTGCTTACGCTTGAAAAAGACGGTAGAAAAATAGTGGTGCCTAAGGATAGCTGGAGTGATGATTGGCATATATGGACGCCACAAAGATGGTTTGATGATTATGCAAGAACCCCGGATGGAAAACGGGTATTGATTGATGATGATTATTTCTCTGGCGTGAAAGAGCAGAAACAAAAAGGCGAAACCGAAAGCGCAACTAAAGAGATTGTCAAAAAAGGAACAATCAACGGCGAGCAAGTGGTGATAATGGCAAAGGGGTTGCTTAAGGAAGCGGGAGATGGATGGTTTAATTTGGCATCGGGAATATTTGGAAGTAAGGATGTTAAGTTTACCGGAGAAGATGGTTCTGTTGGTTATGTTGATCCTTCAAGTGTTATACGTTGGAATAATCAAGATAAGAGATATAAAAATGTTGATACATATGAATATGCAGGGCAGGCTTGGTTTGGTTATTCCAGTAATGATTGGCACGTCGATATCTTTAACGGCAAGGATTGGAGAACTGCGGTAATTGACGGTAATGATGCCGCTAACATTTTGTCCTATTATAGTGGTGACTATAAACAGGCAGCCAGCCTGCTTACCTTGGCAAATATGCAGAATACTGTAAGCGCAGTCGAGGGAACAATAGACGGAGCTACTACTGTTTGGACTGTGGGTAGTTTAACGTTTGCGGTAGCTACTTCGCCAACTGTTGTCGGCGCAGGTGTAGGACTCGGTTCTGCATTGGTTGGTAAGGCGGCGGGTGAAGGTGGTCTTTGGGCAACAGCATGGATAGCAGCAAAAGTACTAGGGGAAAAAGTTGCTTCAGGAGTTGCTGAGAAAGTTGCAACAAACTATTTTACTAAGGCTGCAGCTGGCAGAGGGTTGGCCACTGCTATTGCGGCAAATGCCGTTAATGCTTATTATACCGATGGTGAAACTTTAGGTTTAACAGGTACTGTAAAAGCATTTGCATACGGAGTTGTTATGCCTGGCGGATCTTTCGGCGGGGTGGGTAAGTCTATTACCGAAGGATTAGGAAGAGTAGCGTATGCGGTAAGTTTAGGCCGCTCCAGCAGTCCAATGTTAGGAGCAATGGTTATTGGTGCAGCCGCCGGAGGCAGCGGAACGGCAATAGTAAATTATTCTAACGGCGATCCTGTTATGCAGAATGTGCTGCGCAATACCGCGCTTGGAGCTGTAGCGCCGTTGATAATATATGCTTCTGGTAAAGGCGCAAACTGGGTGGCTGGAAAAGCAGGCATGGGCATTGCCAGGGCATTGCCTGGTAGTGTAGGAGCAACTGCTGCAAGATATCCTGTAACTACAGCGCTTACCTCTTATACTGCTCTTAGTGCTGCGTATGCTACAATCGATGCCTCAACAGCGCGGATCGTTGACAATAGGCGTGTGAACGGGCTAACCTCAGTGCCAGGATTAATATTTCAGAATTTAGGCACTTTTGCCGGAAGGCAGATTTTGGGTATTGTAGGGAGTAAATTAGAATGGTTTGGCGCTATAAAGGCATCAGAAACTAACCCTAATTTCTTCCAGCGGATTAAAATCTCTGAAAATTATGAAACTTCACGCATCCTTAATGGTTTCCAGGGTAGTATGAGTAGTTTTGGTGCTGCTCCAGCTTATGTATTCGGGTTTACTAAGTTTTATTCAGGAAGCTTGTCTTTGGCATTAAGTGGCATGCTTTCTCCATGGGATACGGCTAAAAGTTTTGCCAATATTGCAGGAATCATTAAGGACATCTTTAATAATGACAGCTCAACTCAAAATATAGCTCCTGCCAGTCTTTCTGAATGGGGCTATTTGATGGGTGGAATTCTTGGCGCAGGAAAAGGCTTAGGAGCCTTGGGTGGAGAGCTTAAATCTATGAGTGGTATCCTTAAGAAGAGTGGGTCGCCACTCCTTTCTAAGGGTTTTGGATTTGCAGGAAATTCCCTTTCCGTTGCGCCCAAACTTATTTATGTAAACAGTGGTATTGCTCTTGGTGCTTCGCTTACCAAGGGTGATTTTAATGCTTTAGGTAAGTCTGCGAGAACTCTTGCTTATAATTTGGATACGGTTGTTTCTTCATCAGTTGGTATGGCAACCTATGCCTCATTAGCAGTCAAGCTTGCCAAAGGCCTTAATAATACCTATATGAATACTTCTTTGGGCAGGAGAATTACTGCTATTGGAGAAACGGCAATTAATAAAGAAGGTATGATCAATGCACGTAATTTAACAACATCTGCGCGTATTCGTGGTTTAGGAGTTGCTGCCGCAGGCATTTCTACCTATGCGATTGCAGCACATACTGATCTTTTTGGAAGAAAAGATAATTGGGTAAGAGGACTCGGTAATATTATTGCCGGCATAGGATTAGTAGCTTTTGGCGCAGGGATTGGGTATGCGTTGCACGCAAATACTGCGTATGTGAATAAATTATATGATGCGGGCAAGGCATTTAAGTTAAATAAAGGCTCTTCTTATGGTCTTGCAATTGGTGGTACTATTAGCGGTACTGGTTTGGTGGCCCTAGGTGATTATTTTGCCAGCAAAGATTATAATAAATTAGCTAGTGTTTTAAGGGTTGTTGGAGGTTTAACAATCGCGGGATCATTAGCAACCGTAGGTTTTGGCCATAAATCCTCCAGGCTTTGGTTAACCAATGCTTTCGGCGGTTCTATGGCAGCAGGCGCAGCGTATTATGGTATCAAAAAAACGATTATCGATCCTGCAATCGGATTTAAAGTTACTGATGCAACCGGTAAGGCAGAGATTGATGCTTCTTATGCGATAGCTTCTACGCCTAATCTTTTTGGCGAAGCTCATCGTATCTGGGCAGGCATGCCCGGAGGATTCAGGTATTGGACAGAAGATGGCACAACCGGGACAAAGGTATTGGTTTCGCCGGAAAGCGATTGGGGCTATGCGTTAAAAACAGGCGGACTTTTGCTTGCTGCCGGTAATGTTGTGCGCGTTGCAAATAAAAAAGTTGGAGAAATGGATTTCTCTAAGAAAGGGGAGGCGCTGAATAAGCTTAAGGAGCCTTTTAGGGAGAATTTTAAAGACGCTAAACTTGAATCCGGCAAAGTGTTGCGCACAAATGGTAAATGGATGGTGGGTTCTGGTTTAGGAATCGCAGCAGTTAATAACTTCGCCAGCCTTTATTCTGATACAGCAAAAAAATGGCAGTCTACTTTAAATGTTGTTGCAGGGATAATGGTGGCAAGCGGCCTGGCGATGTTTACTGGCTCTCGGATAGCTCCTCGGCTAGCTGAGAATTCGCTTGGCCAAAAAATGCTTGCCGGCGGGTATTCCTTGGCAAAAACTACTGTTTGGGATTATGGTGTACGCGCCACAGGAACTACGCTTTTTACGGTTATTGCGCCACTGCATATGGTTGTTGAATTATCCTCTAAGATATTTAAAGATTCAGCTGATTCTGCTTACAATCCTGTTGAGCGAAAGTTCGTAAATATGCTGGGGAACTTCTGGCAGGAATCGCGTACTGTAGAGGTAAGGAAGAATGACGGGACAATTGAGAAAGTTTTTGTTCCAGGCAGCGCGATTAAATACAAAGGTGCCTGGGATATTGCGAGCAAAGGTTTTTATAAGTCATTGCTTGATGTTTTCCTGGTTGGATATAGCAGTGGTTTGCTTGGTATGAATGATAAAACCGGTGAATTAAAAATGCACATCAGTGATGCCTTTAAAAAAGGCCCAGGTGCATTTTTTGGCGGTATATGGAATGCGGACCCAAATCATAGTAACGTTATATTTTCAGCAATACTTGGTGTTGGCCACCAGCCGTTGGAAGCCCTGCTTTCTAATATGGGCAAAAACGGTAATGCCGGTAGATGGTTTAGGGCTTATGGCGAAGGTATCAGCGAAACATTTGGCTTAGGCCTGACTGGGCTGCGCACTGCTGCTTCTCGTGCTGAAAAGCTTTCTCTTGACAGCACTGTCGGGGGCAGGTTTATGCGCATGGTTAATTTAGTAGGTAAGGGGAGTATAGAAGAAGTTATAGTTGAACCTATTGTTGGAGCTGCCGCAGCACCGGTATTTGGTATTGTGGAATCAGTAGTGTCTGTATTCTCTCCGAGGTTGTCCGGCATTATTAATACACATCTCCGGGAAGTCTGGGAAGAGGTTGCATCTCCCAGTGGAGCTCATGTAAGTATGAACGCCAGAAACATTATCCGCTACGGAGATGCCAACAACAATTATAAGAGTAGCAGGTTTAATCTTTTGGGCGTAGAGGATAAGGATGGTAAATTTACCGGAACCAATATTTCTTTAGGTGGTATACGGGATAACGCTGGTAATTTAAAAACTTTGGTGGATTTAGCTCCTAAGGCAACAGTCTATATAATTGCAGATGAATCCGGGAATCAGCGTAGGATAGAAATGGCTGATACAAAATCAGCTGTTCATGAATTTGGAGTGCAGCAGAGGACCTTGGAGTTAAGCCAGCCGTTGCAAAATGCTAATGATGATACGGCGCGCGATAACCTGCGTGCCCAGTATCTAAAGACCGCAGAAACGTTCGGTAATTCTGACCAGGATGCAATAGAAAAAGAAGCCTACCAGCGGGCAGTTGCACGTGATATTGCTGCTCAGCCTGGTAATGTCGACATTATCGCACAGGCAGCTTTGCAGGGAAAAGATAGTTTAAAATTCAACGGGACTGATGCGCGCCTTCAGGTTAACATAAATTATATTCTTGAAGAAGGAAGTTCAGAGTTCCGCAACGATGTTGAGAGGGCAGGTTATCGCATATGGAAACTTAATACTCCTGTTGTAAATAATAATGTGCATAATGGCCTTGTCCTTGAGGCGTTGCAGAATAATATGGAAAGAGCACGTGCATCAGCAGGTACTCCAGTTTGGGGTGAAAAGAGCAGAGCTGATAGGCGGTCGCTTGAGTTGGCTAATTTGCGTACTGCGCTTGCGCAGGCAGAATATGCTTATGGTTTTAGCGAAGAGATGGCCGTTGATTATAGCCGCTGGGATAGCAATAGCCAATGGCTAGAAAAGAGGATTAGTTGGAAAGAGGCAAAGCGAATGGTCTCAGAGGCTGATAGTAGTAACATCGCTGCAGTTACTTTTAATAAGGCTCCAGCAACTTCACGGTTCTTGGCCTGGTCTCTGGCTAAGTTAGAAAGCGGAACAGAGAATAGTATTGGAGTAGGATTAGGAATAGGCAACCTTACCAAGCAAGGCAGATTACTTAAGCAGATTACTACTAGCTGGTTAGATGCTGAAGCGCAAACCGAATATTTGGATCAGAGTATAGCTCTTTTTAACAAATTAAAGATAGCATCTCCTTCGATAGATACCAAGAGTTTCGATGCAATGATTAAAAGCCTTACTAAGTCTAAAGAAAATCTGAAAGCAGGAAAATTAAGCACTGCTTATGCTGTTAAGGAAGGTTTCAGGTTGCAAAAAGACTTTGATATGTATGGTGGTCAGACTGCCCTTACTGGTTTTAAACTCCTTGATAATTTAATTACTGGTGATGCAGCAACAGATGCAGATTTATCCAGCGCGCGCGCCGATTTAAGTAAAATTCATACCTTTGATTCAGAGCGCACCATGAAAGTATTAGGTTTGTATGCGGAAAAAGATAATCTGCTTGCCCGGAAATTTGAGGAGATTCAAAATGGCGCGCCTGCTGAAGTTGCTGAAGCATTGACTAGTGGGATGGAAGAAAGAGAAGCGCAGCCCATCAGAGAAGCGATTACTCAAGGTACATTACCAATTGTTTTGACCACCAATACTATTAAGGATGGTATGAATACGGATAGGAATACTACTGCTCAACTACAGGAAGCAGAAGGCCGCCTTCTGGTTAATGTCCAGAGCAATTATCGCCTGGTTACTAATGAAAATGGCGATGTTACAGTTGGCCTTACGCCAGTCGGTCAATACAATATCGGGCAAGGAGGAAGGCACGAATATTTCCATAAAGCAATTAAGGATACCTGGGTTTCTTTAGGTAAAGATGCCAGCAGGTTTACCGGAGAATTGGGCTGGGCAGTTCGCCAGCTCGTGAAAAAAGAACTTGCCGAAGAACGTAAAGTAGAGATTACTATAATAGATGAGACTGATCTTCAATTCCAGGCAAGATTACGTTCTCTTGATATTGATACCAAAGAACATCAAGTCCAGGAAGTTTTGACGCAGTATTTTAATAATCAATTATTTTCTACCCATGTGGTTGCTTCTAAAGGGCAGCCATTGGATACACATAGTTCTTCTTTAGTAGGATATTTCTATAGTATGAACGCTGCGGCGAATGCAGGACTTGATATGCGGAGTGTATTTAACCGCATTAATGATAACCCCAGGTCTGCTCTTGATTTGGCATATGCGTATGAAAGAAAGCTTTTTGGCCAGCCCATGACAACTGGCAGTACAAGTGAAGTTACCTCTGATGAGCTCTATGCTGAATTTGAGAAGCAGGGTAAAGATACGATTTTATATAAAGGTAAGACTTGGAACATTAGCGCGTTTACAAAAGATGCAGATCGCAGGAAAGAGGTAGCTGCTAGTATCGTGCGTAACTCTCAAGCTGGCAGCCGTGTTCTTGCTGTTGGTATGGGCCTTGGGACATTCGAGAAAGAGTTACGTGATATGGGGCTTGATGTCTTTGGTACAGATATACGGCCTGGTTTTGTAAAGATAGCTAATAATAAAGGGGTGCCGAGTGCCGTAGTTGATGGTAATAACTTACCTTTTACAGATGGTTCTTTTGATGCCGTGTATTATCCTGAGAGTACAGAATATCTTGATATGGATCAGGCATTTTCATCAGCCTGGAGGGTGTTGGGGCAGGGCGGCATAATTTATATTATAACAAACAACAATGGTAGCGTAAGCACCATTGATAAACAGCAAAAGAGTGATGATGAATTTAAGGCAACTCTTGAAAAACAGGGATTTATTGATGTTAATATCGCGAAATTAGAAGCTAAGGACAGTGATAAGTTAACATTTATTCAGGCCAGAAAACCAGGTTTGGCAGGTAGTGTGCGAACATCAGGTACAGGCGGCGGCACAGGCGGAACTAGCGGTATGGGTGGTGTGGGTATGGGGCCTGGCGTTGGAGGTGGTGCAGTGGTTCCTGAAGTAAAGCCTCCTGAAGTAGAGGTTCCTAAAGTGGAAGCTCCTAAGGTAGAAGCTCCTAAAGTAGAAGAGCCGGCTCCGTCTCCTGTTGTTGAAGAAGCAGCAGCTTCTACCCAATCTAAATTAAATAAGGCCATAGCAGCTCTTACTGCCAGTTTAATTAAAGCCAAATATTTTACTACTTCGCTGCATCCTGTTGATAGATTAGCTAACTTAGTAAAAGACATGAGAAACAATATTAATAATTTTTTGAAGACCAGGGCCGAACGTGCTAAGCAACAAGCCGCAGAGAAACCAACCGTTTTAGTTCCAGTAGAGCAGTTGGATATTCAAAAAGTTGATAAACAGGAAGCAGACTCAGTTCTTTCTATCGCTGAAATACATGGATCTCCGCTTGGAGGCCAGAGTTTAACAGTAGGGATTATCGAGGCAAACGGTTTAACTCCTAAGTACAAGGTTGAAGTAGAGGGTGCAACTTATTATTTATCCGCTCCTTATGATCTTGGAAGTGGCCGTATTGCAGTGATAGCATTTTTACGCTCAGGAGATAAATTTGTTACCAGGACATACTATAGAAGTAATTCCGCGGTGGAATTCAGGTATCTGCCGAATTATACATACGACCACGAACGCCAAACAATCGCTCACTATGACAAAGGGTTTGGGGAAGATAGCTTGGGAGTTCCGTATCAGGTACAGGAAGCTCTCGCGAAAATAAAAGACCAGGAAGAACTTATAAATATCAAAGATTCCGTTATCAGGGATCTTGTATTTGCCGGCACAGCACGGCAGAAAATTGAAGGTGGAACATATGTTGGTTTTATGGGGCGCGCGAAAATAGAAGTTCCCGGCAATTTCCATACCGGTCTCTATAATAATAGAGGCGCTGAAGAAAAGTTCTCTCCTCAACATGTAGATTTTGATAATTCTGAAGATGCTCCTGATTATAGCCGCCTGCTTACAACTTATACGACTAATACTAATACATACGGCGATATTACTGTTGAAGTCTTCCCTTCAAAGAATGGTCTTTATAGGTATTCGATATTCCGTGATTCACTTGGTAGGGTGTGGTTTGGGCATGCGGAGAATGGTGCTGACATTAATTCTATGGGTATCAAAGATAATTGGCTTGATTTGGGCGACCTCAGCACACCGGCTTTTGAGTATGCGCAGCAAGCAGACGGTTATGGTAACTCTGACCTTAGTAAAGGGCGTTATGTAGATATGTTTAAGAATTATTTAAGCAAGATTCCTGTTATCCAAGAATACATTAAAGTCCGTATGGGTGCCTCTTCTCCTGTTTCAGCCTCCCCGATCACCAGGACAATAGCCAGATTTATGGTGATACCTTTAATGGCTATGGGGCTATCTTTAGCCGTGCCTTCTTTAGCAAAGGCGCAAAACCAGCAATTTGCTAAGCAGGGTACTGTAGCCAAAGCCACAAATATCAATGTTAAGCAGTTCAAGGGTATTAGAATGATTGATTTTAGCATTGAAGACTCGGCTGCGATTGTCAAATCATTAAAAGAGATTAATGATAAGGCTCCGATATTGTTGCAGTTGGCTAGAAAATTAGGGGTTGAGTTTGTGAGCATCAAGAATCACAACCTCCAATTTACTGCCGGACAATTAGAAGGCAATCAGGTGAAGTTATATGACGGAAATTGGCAGCTTAATAAAGATTTGGCAGGTTTCATAAGCCATGAGCTTGGACATCGTTTATATAATGAGCTTAACAGGCTTTCAAGCGGCGGTTTAGAAGAAGAATTAAAGGCCATAGAAAAGAAACATGGCGTTGATGAGGAAACTACCGGTATTGATGGCACAGGACGTAAGTTTATGATTGTTTTTGGCGGTAAAGATGGCGTATATGGCGGCTCCTATGAATTCATGAATAAATATAATCCAATACCGTATGCCAGTGTAAAGGGAGAATTGGTACCTGAATTACTGCGTATGAGGGTTAAAGTTCTTCCTGGTTTTGAAAATAATCCGTTATTAAAAGAATTAAATGGTGTGTTAGAAGGGCATCTAAAAGGTTTAAGAGGATCCTCATCTCCTATTAATAGAACACAATTACCTGAAAAAGATAAGCAAGGCGAGCCCGTACGCGGTCAATCTCCTGTGCTTCCGCTAGTTCCCGGGCAGATACCCGTACCTGGTGTTAATGTAGGGGCTGTAGGCGCCTATGTCGGAGGGTTAAGTACAACAAGTTCTCCTATTAGTTTAATTACTCCTATGCATGTTTTGGACAGAATGAAATTGGGTGATATAACAACGCAAGTTTCGATTGTAGATGGTACAGTTGCAGCCCGTGGCCCGCCTGCCAATAACACGACAATCTCTCTCTCAAAGATTGGTCGCGAAACAAATGCGAGAGGCAAATTAGGTATATTAGTAGTTGTATCAAGTAGTGTAGTAAAGGCAGATGCCCAGAGTGCAACCTCCAGAAATGGAGAAGAGGGCAGGGTGCAGCAGGTGTACCCAGCAATAATAGGTAATACGGCTGTAGAGGCTGTAAGCAGTACTGATTCCAGGGTTATGCCTGGCAAGGGTATAGTTAGTATAATTGCCAGAATAATCAGCAGAATCACATATGCCCAGAGTGCAACCTCCAGAAATGGAGACAGCATTGTTACGCAGGCTGCTGATGTAGCAGCTGCTTCACCTATCTCAAACGAAATTGATGCAGAAAATGCATTGGTTCCGACCTTCCCGAGGTCTGTATCTGTTTCTTCAAGCCCTGTAGAAATAAATGGTAATGGTAAAACACTATTTGGTCGTTTCTCTGCCTTATTTAGCAATGGCCAATCTAACCATAAAGTTACCGTAGAAGAGCTATTGCATCTTTTAACCCGCTTACAGGCTCAGATGTTATACCGTAATCAGCAAAAGAGAGGCCTTAGCGTACCCGAAAAAGATAATTACATTATGGCTAGCCAGAAGGTAAAGGTTGCCATATCTGATCGTTTAAGAGAAGAATTAGAAGATTATTCAGATGATAAGTTAGGAAAATGGTTTAGCGCAGCCAATATAGCCGATAAAGAATTAGAGGGTATGGATATTGATGATATAGTAAGTTTATTAGACAGGGGTTTAAGAAGAGTTGCTGAGCTTGTTACTGAGTTAGGCAGAGTCAGTGAGTTTAGAATTCAGGATGGTGGTTTAACCGCGGAGGACGTGGAACGTATAATTGAAGCTAAATTAGCTCCGATAGCTAAGCAGACTGAGCAAGTAGCTAAGCAGACTAAAGAGAATTCTGAACAGCTTAATACTACTAAAGAACAGCTTAATACTACTAAAGAACAGCTTAGCGCTACAAAAGAACAACAGAGAATCTTTATTGATGCTTTTGGAAGAAAAGATGATGGCATTATGAAGGAAGCGGATTGCTTTAAGTCAATCTTACTTACTGTAGCAGGACAGTTTGGGGATCGGGTTTTAACAGAGTCAGTGCGTGAAAGATTGCAGCTATTAGCAGATAAGGGCGTGTTTGATTTAGGGACAATTATAGATAATGTTAATGCTATTATTAGAGAGAGAAAGACAAAACTTTTAGCGGAAAGCAGGAAAACTGCAGCAGAAGCTATTCATGAACTTGGTTTTTATGGAATAGATGCGAATAAGCTTAATTCTAAAGAAGCTAAGCAGATATTTAAAAACGCTATCTTCTTTACTCAGGAAGGTAATGTGCATCATGCTTTCCGTATAGATAATATTTCTGGATATGGAAGGAATGTAGTTGTTTCCGGAGAAGATAACTTAGATGGGCGGTTCGCAAAAGCTGGAACAATTGTTTCTATAGATTCTTTGACAGTTGTTGCGGGGAGTAAAGAGATATTCATTATTGCTCCTGTTAATCAGGAGGTGGAAATAAAGAATTTAAATGGCAGGGTCTTAAGTCAGGAAGAAACCAAAGCTCAGCGTGAAATAATGCAGACAGTTCTTGGGTCAGGTGCAGCAGGTTCAACTGGCGGTGCGCAGGGTGGAACAGGTTCTGGTGCAGCAGGCCAGGGTGGTTCAAGCCCAGCCGGCGCAGGTGCTGCTGCAGGCGACATTGATGATGAAGAGTATTTGTATATCCAACCTAGTTTAAGATTGACTTTATTTGCAGCCGAGGTAGATTCTTCTAAACCACAGGTATCTCAGCCTGAATCCAGGGCTCCTCCGGTTGAGAAACAGACATCTTCTTCATCCTCAGTAGATGTTTCTATCCAGAAATCAACTCAGGAAGTTTATAGTCAAAGAGAAGCGGTTTTAGAGTTTGTTCCCGCAGCACGTAAAGATACTGCTACTGTTTTAGATAATCTTACAGAGGCGCAGGAGTACGCAATAAACTTACTTAACCGCTTTGCCTCATCTCAAATGATGGGTAATTTAGCCCGCCGCGAAGAAGAAGATTATATGGTCGTTATTCTGGACAAGTTGCTCAAGGTTATTAAGACCCGTGGTTTAGATCTTCATGGACGTTATTTCCGCGCAGCCCGCTTAATTGCATACAAGTTTGGCCTTCCTTATTCCTCAATGGTACAGTTAGCTACTGCATTCATATTATTAAATGAGACTGATTCTTTTATTGAGGCATTAAAGGAGGAACAGTCCATTAGAGAAGAATTAGCCGCAGCAAATACTAAAGTTATAACTGAGACATCTGAGATAGTAAATGCAGAATCAAAGAAGTCAACTGTTAACTTTGATTTATTAGCCAATATTCGTAACATATTAGCTTCTGTAAACAAGTTAATAAAAGATAATACAGGCCTTTCTTCTGCAAAGGTCCAGCCGGCAAGTTCACCGGTCAAGAAACTCGCTACAGTGTTCTATCCTTCCCAAAAATCTGACTGGAATGGCGCGTTCTCTAACTTATTGGACCTTGTTCAAGATTTAGGCCAGAGAGATTATGAGGTTAGATATACACGTATTTATAGCGTAGAAGGCCTGATTTCCAGGTTACAGCAATTTACTAATGATCGGCCGGCAGATTTAATCGTAGTCGGCGGGCACGGCACCCGTTTGGAGGTTGTCTTCTCTGAAGAGGAAACTTCAGAGCGAGGAATTCTACGCCTGGGAGATGTAAGTGATTTATCAGTATTAAGCGGGACTTTAATAGATAACGGAGTAATCTTAATTAACAGCTGTTCAACAGGTAATGGTGAAGCAACCCAGGAAAATATCGCAAATGCTTTTGCAGAGGTGTTCCCGCAGGCAAGCAGAGTTCTTGCTCCGAGGGTTCCCGCAGGTTTGAGACGGGTGTTTGATGCCAATAACGTACTTGTGGATATAAGGTATGATAATAATAGCAATTACGGTGTAGTTTCTATGGTGAATATGCGTACAGGGGATACCAATCTTACTGAGAGTGGTTACAACGCAGCAACAACTAAAGCTAAGAATCAAAAGGAAAGTAATAATGCAATTCCGCTTACGACCGCGCTTCCTGTTAATGCCGCCAATGTTCCCGTAGATTTTGCCAACACACTTAAATCTGCTAATAACAGATTTGCTCAGGAAGTCCTGGTAGCGGAGTTAAAGAATCTAGAAGTTTCTTCACCTGTTCAAACTGAAAAAGAAGCGCGCGTAGAATTATTGAAGAGAAAATCTGACGGTATCGGTACCGCGATTAATATCACGGCTCCTCCAGTTGAGGTTTCTGTTGTCCGCAACACAGACAGAACCACAACCAAAGGAGGAACAAATGGTAATCATACAAAAAATTCAGGAAATGAAAGAAGCAATCGCGGAGTTGGAGAATCAGTACAATATAAGACGGTTACAGGAAATGAGAGAAGCAGCGATAGTGGAATTAATGCATACGAAAAACGTTTTAGCTACGAAACCGAATTAAGGGGCCGTCTTAATATATCTAATATAGGTAAGGCTGACCAAGCTAAACTTGGTGCGCATCTTGTGCGCGCCCCGCCTTACGCAGCCTTCGTAGCCCAGCTGCTCAAGTTCAATTCCGCATTATCCAGAACATCCAATTCAAATAATCCATTAAATTTAAACCAGCCGCATTCTCTTTCCGTGGCAGGAGAGTTGTTTGCGGCTAATGTTGTCAAGGGTGGCACAGGAATCCTCCTCCGGGGATTAAACTCTCTTGTTGCCGCCCTTACAACAAAAATAGGAGGTGTACCATGTGCCCTATCAAGATTGATGAAATCAGGATTGACCACATCGTCGATTTCTCTAAAGACCACACTACTTTTGCAGCCGCGCGTGAAAACAGTAACGGACATCTTAGGATCTTCCTCGTTAATGACGTTACCGGCACAGTCTATACCCGTAACGGCCGCGCTGACAGCTGGGAAGAGCTCCTTGGCGTTAAATGTGAGCTTATCCGCGTTAAGATTACAGAAGCAAGAGACTGCGTACCAATCTACAGAGTTAACGGCGCGCACAATTAATGAGAAGATCCTTGTTTCTTCTAGCCCCATCAGAGTTTATGTCAATAAGAATCATCTGCGCTCCGGGGCTAGCGGTAATTATAGAAATGCTTATAAATCTGAAGCGAGTTTGTTCAGTAAAGTTATAAAGATATTACCGATAATAATTATTGTTCCATTATTGTTCTTTGCGGGTTACAAGTATTTTAGCTATATATCGAATCAGGATAGGATAGCTATTGAGACTTTTGATGTTATGGAGTCGCATACAAAACAAGACAGGCATATAAGAGAATTTGTAAGAGAATTCTTTAACTTGTTTGCCGATATCGAGTTTTCCGAAGGATTTGAGTTTGAATTGATTTCAGGCCTGGTGGAGCCATTAGAGAAGTTAAAGATGAATAGGGCCCTGATAGTAAAAGAAGCCAACGCGTATAAAATAGACCGCAATCTGCTGGCGGCTATTCTGACAGCCGAAAAACTTGATATGAACCCATTGAAACGCCTCGCAGATTTTACTATCTTTGTCCGGGGAAAAACTTCAGGCGGGTGGGGGCAGATAAGGCCGGAAACAGTAAGGTTGCTTATAAGTACCGGAAGAATTGATAAGAAGTACGCGGGGTATAACAGATACAAACTCGCTGAGGAAATAAAGAATAATGATGAATTCAATGTAATGTGCGTTGCGGCATATTTGAAGTTCTTGGTTGATGAGGCTGCGAAGATTCAGAAAACAGGAGAACGTGATGAGTTTATCAAGAAGGTAGCCGCAGGGTATACGGCAGATTGGCACAGGATGGGTGAGGATTTATTAAAGCCTCCTTTTGATATTAAGGAATATACAGAAAAAACAGGGATCGATTCCAGCCGGGCGCAGGCCGCTCTTTATGCCGAGCTCGTTGCAGCCCTATATAAATTAATCGAAAAAGATGACTTAATTGGTTCTTCCTCCAGCCCGATTAATAAAACTGAAGAAAGAATACCAGCCATAGAGAGAATATATAAGGTAACTGATTCTACAAGCAAAGAAAAAGAGGCGCCAGCATCAACCCTGAAAGCTAAAGTTAATCATCAGCCGCAGTCCATTGAAGATGAGGTTACCCTTAGCCCAGAGGCAATAAGATTATCCAAGGAGTTGTCAGAGAAGTCCTCCAGCCCGGTATATGACGCTAATAAGCTTCAGGCTTCTTTAGAGGAGCATTTCGACGGCCTCACATATAATAAAATACATCCGACAAAGATTGAATTCGTAAGGCCGGTTCCGGTGCAGGATAACGGAAGAGTTTTGACACGTATTCAGGCTTTTTGCGTCAACCCCATGGTTAATCCTACCTTAAACGTTCAGGTCGGAGTTATTAACGGACGAACAACAAAAGTGCTTGTTGTTGACGATTCAATCAAGTTTAGCGCCAACGGCATGGTTGTGAATGAAATTTATACTAAGTGGTTAAAGCGTAACGGGCTAGCCACATTTGTAATTGCAACGCTCAAAGAGATTAATGATGCTTATACGGCCGGAAGAATCAAGATAACGCATGTAGTGAATCTGGATACGATAATTGCCTTGCAGCATTTGGCGAGAAATAATGGATTTGTTGAATATGTCGCCGATAAGTATCTGGCTCAAATATTAGGTAACGGCGTATTGGAGCTTGATGTAAAAAGCGCTAAGGTTAGAGATGGGTATATCGCTGATTTGGTTAGATATTTGAAAGTATTGCAGGAAAGAGGGATTGTCCTTGAAAATGATTCCGAGGTAATGGAAACACCGTTCTTCCGCATATTAGGCAAAGTTGGCTATGAGAATGTAAAGTTTGATTTCACTAATTCTAAAATTAATATTACCGGAACGTCTGCCGCCAAAATCAGCTCGCCGGTTACCTCCAGTCCGATAAAACTTGAAGTCATATCGGAACATGGCAGGGCGTACAATATTTGGGAAAATAATAAAGTAGATGGCGCAATATTGATCCATATAGATGCTCATAATGATTTTGCGATTCCTTCTGTTATATACACCAGCAAAGATGCTGAATATGCAGAAGGTGCTTTCATTTATCCTGCGATTTATAATGGGATGTTTGATGAGGTCTATTTTGTCATACCTTCTCATAGCATTGAAGTTCCGGGGGTTAAGGAAATTAAGATTAACTCCAAAGTGGTAAAACTGCACACCATATACTTAAGTAACTTGCCTGATTTTAAGAATGAAAAGAGACCGGTAGTAGTAGATATAGACGCGGATTATTTCATAGAGCAGGGTAATAGGGATTCCAGGCTTTGGAATATGTATTTTAGAGGTAATTCTATTCAAGTTGAACTTGAAAATGGCATCGGCAACTTACTGAAATCGTTGTTCGTAGACAGACATATTAATACAAAACTGGTCACCTTAGCAAAGTCTCCGAGCTGGACGCCTAAAGATTCAGCGGAATTCATCGCTTCCTATTTTGAAAATGCGTTAAAACAATATAATAATCTTTCCTCCAGCCCGATTGAGGCGGCAGCTAAGCGGATTAAGGATGAAATTGATAGAACTATTGTAAATGGCAGGGGCAATCGTGAATATAAATTAAATACTTTTGACGCGAAAGTTGGAGATGGATGGGCTTTAGAAGTATATGTTTATGCAAAGGAAGATATCTCTGAAGAGAGAATTTTAGGCAGCGTAAGGTTAAGTATATTAGACATAGCCAATATAGTATTTGAAAATGCGGAAATTTATAATACAGCTGATCGGGGGCAAGGTATATTCGCCCACATTCTAAAAGCCGTATTTAAAGCTATTCCCGGGGATCACAGGCTGGTATTGAACAGGATAGAAGAATTAAATACCCTTGTAGAAGCCACCAAGCTTGTTCCTTCAGATCATCGCATCACCTTTATCTTAGAGGAAGTAAAAGCTGCTGGCATCAAGGCAGCGGAAGGCTATAACAGGATTTTACATAATCATTTAGTTCAGGCATTATTACAGAAAGCAAAGATTAATCTTAGTGACTTAGAGTCTACGCCGCTTATCAGGGCGTTAAGAAACGCAAGCTATACCCCTGCCGGAGTATCCGTAGCATATGAACCGGAAACAAAAGAAAATGTTGTGGTTATAGAGGCTTATAAAACTGCATCCAGCCCGATAGATTTGAAGAGCGTTATCGGTACAATTGCTTTAATTACGATGGTAGTTGCTACTGTTATTTTGGGATTACTTGTTTTTGGTCGGCCTATTATTGAACTTATAGTATTACCTTCGATTGCTTGGGCTAAAGAAGCAGAAATATGGAGTTTATTAAAAAGTTTAGTCGCTACTTGGTGGGCACCTTGGGTGATATGTGGAATAGAATATATATTACTCTGGAAATTGGGTAATTGGATAGCCAAAAATGATCCTAATTCAGCTACTGCTATCTTATTAAGAATGTCAAGTAATCGATTAGGCCTACTTGTTGATTTATTTACCACAATTGGAGCGATTGTAGGCTATATAAGCATTTACATCTTTCATAAGTTTACGGGTGTAGTGCCCGCATTAATAGTTATTATTTGTATGATGAGAAATGTTTATAGATCAGCCACAATGCGAGGAATGCTTGAGGAGCTCGGTATATCTAAGGATGAATTGAGGCAGTTGATTAAGGATAATGATAAAGGTAGGAGTTCTTCTAGTCCGCTTGAGCATCCCGAATTCGGAACAGTGATATCAGGAAAACTTAATCAGAATTCCTCCAGCCCGATACATTTGAAGGATATTGTGAAGAGGGGCCTGAATAGGGCTGGCCCGTGGAAAAAGGCTATTGTTTTTACAGCTATAGCAATAATGATTTGGGCTGGGCTTTTAGGTGTATTTGGTTCTGCTCCTGCGTATTTAGCTGCATTATTAGGGTTAAAGCCGGCACTATTCAAATTAATTACTTCCTTAGCCTTGACTGCAATTTCCGTTATTCCGCTAGTTCTATCCAGAGGTAAGAAAAGAAACGGTATGCTCACCACAGGGAATCCTTTACTCTGGATAGTTTTTACCTTTAGTTTGTTCTTAGTTGTTTATACTGGCTCGCAGTGCTTAGAAATACCCTTGTTAGGGGAAGGGTCTAATCTAGAATGGTTTAAATTGAAATATACAATAGAAGAGGCTAAAGAAATATTTGCTAACAGGTGGCAATTAGTAACCTTGCTTGGTGTTCTTTTCTCTATCTCCTTCTCAAAATTAAGAAAATCCGTTTTTGGCTTAGTAGATGCTATTAAGAACAAGAATACCTCAATGATAACCTCAATTGATATTGAACGTGCAGATATTAAGGAGATTGAGGCAGGGATCGAGTTAATAATTGACAGCAACCTATTTCCGGGTGACGCAAAAGAAGCATTGCGAAAAGAATATTTATCTTTAAAGGCCAAGGCAGATGAGAACGAGATAAGAAACTATTATCGTTATGTAACAAGGCAAACCAGGGCAATTAATGATCAGCTTAAACAATCTAAGAATGATATTTTTACAGATGAATTTATTAAAAAATTCAAAGAAGCGTATCCGCGCCTGAATAATATCTCAGAGCTTATTTCAAGCTCTAGATTATTGAAGGCTACCTTAAAAGGTGTTCCTTTGGCG